>ONZW01001289.1_pt1 | contig 12136 bp, 10 predicted proteins | sample 1671071 | NCBI WGS metagenome assembly ONZW01 (sample SAMN06348119, study PRJEB24527) | human gut metagenome | biome: human gut; feature: ankylosing spondylitis patient; material: feces | host: Homo sapiens | place: China | collected 2015-10
TATCAACAATCTATTGACGCACCAGATACCTTCTGGGGCGAACAGGGAAAAATTCTCGACTGGATCACACCGTACCAGAAGGTGAAAAACACCTCCTTTGCCCCCGGTAATGTGTCCATTAAATGGTACGAGGACGGCACGCTGAATCTGGCGGCAAACTGCCTTGACCGCCATCTGCAAGAAAACGGCGATCGTACCGCCATCATCTGGGAAGGCGACGACGCCAGCCAGAGCAAACATATTAGCTATAAAGAGCTGCACCGCGACGTCTGCCGCTTCGCCAATACCCTGCTGGAGCTGGGCATTAAAAAAGGTGACGTAGTTGCGATTTATATGCCGATGGTACCGGAAGCCGCGGTCGCGATGCTGGCCTGCGCCCGCATTGGCGCGGTACATTCGGTGATTTTCGGCGGCTTCTCGCCGGAAGCCGTTGCCGGACGCATTATCGACTCCAGTTCACGACTGGTGATCACTTCCGACGAAGGTGTGCGTGCCGGGCGTAGTATTCCGCTGAAGAAAAACGTTGATGACGCGCTGAAAAACCCGAACGTCACCAGCGTAGAGCATGTGGTGGTACTGAAGCGTACTGGCGGAAAAATTGACTGGCAGGAAGGGCGCGACCTGTGGTGGCACGACCTGGTTGAGCAAGCCAGCGATCAGCACCAGGCGGAAGAGATGAACGCCGAAGATCCGCTGTTTATTCTCTATACCTCCGGTTCTACCGGTAAGCCAAAAGGCGTGCTGCACACTACCGGCGGTTATCTGGTGTACGCGGCGCTGACCTTTAAATATGTCTTTGATTATCATCCGGGCGACATCTACTGGTGCACCGCCGATGTGGGCTGGGTTACCGGACACAGTTATTTGCTGTATGGCCCGCTGGCCTGCGGCGCGACCACGCTGATGTTTGAAGGCGTACCGAACTGGCCGACGCCTGCCCGTATGGCGCAGGTGGTGGACAAGCATCAGGTCAATATTCTCTATACCGCGCCCACGGCGATTCGCGCGCTGATGGCGGAAGGCGATAAAGCGATCGAAGGCACCGACCGTTCGTCGCTGCGCATTCTCGGTTCCGTGGGCGAGCCAATTAACCCGGAAGCGTGGGAGTGGTACTGGAAGAAGATCGGCAACGAGAAATGCCCGGTGGTCGACACCTGGTGGCAGACCGAAACTGGCGGTTTCATGATCACACCACTGCCTGGCGCTACCGAGCTGAAAGCCGGTTCGGCAACACGTCCGTTCTTCGGCGTGCAACCGGCGCTGGTCGATAACGAAGGTAACCCGCTGAAGGGGGCCACCGAAGGCAGTCTGGTGATCACCGACTCCTGGCCGGGTCAGGCGCGTACGCTGTTTGGCGATCACGAACGTTTTGAGCAGACCTACTTCTCCACCTTCAAAAATATGTATTTCAGCGGCGACGGCGCGCGTCGTGATGAAGATGGCTATTACTGGATCACCGGGCGCGTGGACGACGTGCTGAACGTCTCCGGTCACCGCCTGGGGACGGCAGAGATTGAGTCGGCGCTGGTGGCGCATCCGAAAATTGCCGAAGCCGCTGTGGTCGGTATTCCGCACAATATTAAAGGTCAGGCGATCTACGCCTACGTCACGCTTAATCACGGGGAGGAACCGTCACCAGAACTGTACGCAGAAGTCCGCAACTGGGTGCGTAAAGAGATTGGCCCGCTGGCGACGCCAGACGTGCTGCACTGGACCGACTCCCTGCCTAAAACCCGCTCCGGCAAAATTATGCGCCGTATTCTGCGCAAAATTGCGGCGGGCGATACCAGCAACCTGGGCGATACCTCGACGCTTGCCGATCCTGGCGTAGTCGAGAAGCTGCTTGAAGAGAAGCAGGCTATCGCGATGCCATCGTAACCCACAATTGCCCGATGCGAGTCGGTAACGGTTTGTAGGCCTGATAAGACGCGACAGCGTCGCATCAGGCATTGATTGCCGGATGCGGCGTAAACGCCTTATCCGGCCTACATTCGGCAAGGGTTACCCAAGCGTTAACCTTCTCCCATAAGGGAGCGGGAATTAAAACAATCCCTACATTACCTCTGGAGAATCTGTGATGAATGGTACGATTTATCAGCGGATAGAAGACAATGCGCATTTCAGGGAGTTAGTCGAAAAACGGCAACGGTTTGCCACCATCCTGTCGATTATTATGCTGGCAGTTTATATCGGCTTTATTTTACTGATCGCCTTCGCGCCCGGCTGGCTGGGCACCCCGCTGAATCCGAACACCAGCGTCACACGCGGTATTCCAGTCGGTGTCGGGGTAATTGTGATCTCCTTTGTTCTCACTGGTATCTACATCTGGCGGGCGAACGGCGAATTCGACCGTCTTAATAATGAAGTCCTGCATGAGGTACAAGCATCATGAAAAGAGTTCTGACGGCGCTTGCCGCCACACTCCCTTTCGCAGCTAACGCCGCGGATGCTATTAGCGGGGCCGTAGAGCGCCAGCCAACGAACTGGCAGGCGATTATTATGTTCCTGATTTTCGTCGTGTTTACGCTCGGCATTACCTACTGGGCGTCAAAACGCGTACGTTCGCGTAATGACTACTACACCGCAGGCGGCAATATCACCGGTTTTCAGAACGGGCTGGCGATTGCCGGGGACTATATGTCCGCCGCCTCATTCTTGGGGATCTCCGCGCTGGTGTTTACCTCCGGCTATGACGGCTTAATTTACTCGCTGGGCTTCCTGGTGGGCTGGCCGATCATTCTGTTCCTGATTGCCGAACGTCTGCGTAACCTCGGTCGCTACACCTTTGCCGATGTGGCCTCTTACCGTCTGAAACAAGGGCCGATTCGTATTCTTTCGGCCTGTGGTTCTCTGGTGGTGGTGGCGCTTTACCTTATCGCCCAGATGGTGGGCGCAGGTAAACTGATCGAGCTGCTGTTTGGCCTTAACTATCACATTGCGGTAGTGCTGGTCGGCGTGCTGATGATGATGTACGTCCTGTTCGGCGGCATGCTGGCGACCACCTGGGTACAAATTATTAAAGCCGTGCTGTTGCTGTTCGGTGCCAGCTTTATGGCCTTTATGGTGATGAAACACGTCGGCTTTAGCTTCAACAATCTGTTCAGTGAAGCGATGGCGGTACACCCGAAAGGTGTCGACATCATGAAGCCGGGCGGGCTGGTGAAAGATCCTATCTCCGCGCTCTCTTTGGGGCTAGGACTGATGTTTGGTACGGCGGGCTTGCCGCACATTCTGATGCGCTTCTTTACAGTCAGCGATGCCCGCGAAGCACGTAAGAGCGTGTTCTACGCCACCGGGTTTATGGGCTACTTCTATATTCTGACCTTTATTATCGGCTTCGGCGCGATCATGCTGGTCGGTGCGAATCCGGAATATAAAGACGCGGCGGGCCATCTGATTGGTGGTAACAACATGGCAGCAGTTCACCTGGCCAATGCGGTGGGCGGCAACCTGTTCCTCGGCTTTATTTCAGCGGTTGCTTTCGCCACCATTCTTGCAGTGGTTGCGGGTCTGACGCTGGCGGGCGCATCGGCGGTGTCTCACGACCTGTACGCTAACGTCTTCAAAAAAGGTGCGACCGAACGTGAAGAGCTGCGGGTATCGAAAATCACCGTACTGATCCTCGGTGTGATTGCCATTATCCTCGGCGTGCTGTTTGAGAATCAGAACATCGCCTTTATGGTGGGGCTGGCGTTTGCCATCGCGGCGAGCTGTAACTTCCCGATCATTCTGCTTTCCATGTACTGGTCGAAACTGACTACCCGTGGCGCAATGCTGGGCGGCTGGTTAGGACTGATTACTGCGGTGGTGCTGATGATCCTCGGCCCGACGATTTGGGTACAGATCCTCGGTCACGAAAAAGCCATTTTCCCGTATGAATACCCGGCGCTGTTCTCTATCAGCGTGGCATTCCTCGGTATCTGGTTCTTCTCGGCAACGGATAATTCAGCGGAAGGTGCGCGCGAGCGTGAACTGTTCCGTGCGCAGTTTATCCGCTCCCAGACTGGCTTTGGGGTTGAGCAGGGCCGCGCGCATTAATCTCTCCCCTTCCCCGGTCGCTTGATCGGGGAATTTCTTCAGAACATCATCCTGGCCACCAGCGGCGAAACCAATACCATCAATACACCTGAAAGCATCATGACCAGGCTTGCAACTACGCCTTCTTGTTGACCCAGTTCATACGACCGCGCAGTCCCGGCACCATGAGATGCCGCGCCGAATCCAGCACCTTTCGCCATCCCTTCGCGAATAGAGAGACGTAAAAACAACACGTCGCCAATCGCCATGCCAAACACACCGGTGACCACCACAAACAGCGCCACCAGATCAGGCTGTCCGCCGAGCGACTGGCTCGCTGCCAAAGCAAATGGCGTAGTGACCGAACGCACCGCCAGGCTACGCTGGATCTCATCTGGCAGGGTAAACAATCGCGCCAGCCACACTGAGCTGGTCACTGCCACCACCGTTGCCGTCAGTACGCCTGCCGTCAACGACATCCAGTGACGCTTAATGATCGCCCGATTGTCATACACTGGTACCGCAAAGGCGATGGTGGCCGGACCTAATAGCCATAGTAACCAGTGCGCTTCGCCAATATAGTTTTGCCAGGAAATATTGCCAAAAACCAGCAGCATAACCAGTAGCGTAGGCGTCAGCACCAGAGGCATCAATGGCAATTTACGAAAGCGGCGATAAAGGCGTTTGTTAAGAAAATAGATAACTAGCGTAATTGCCAGACAGAGCATACTTAGCTGAAAATTAGCCACGGTTTAACCTGCGCATTTCATAGCGATAGACTTTTTCCACTACCCAGGCAGTCGTGCCCAGCACCATCACCGTACTCAGCGCGATCACAGCAAAAATACGCCAGCCATCCACCAGTAATAGTTGTGCATAGTTCACCACAGCCACCACGGCAGGGACAAAAAACAGCAACATTTCGGCCAATAGCCAACGCGCCCCGGCTCGAACCCATTGCAGAGGAAGAATGCGACAAACAATCAGATCGGAAGAGCGTCCAGCATCAGGATCATCCCCACCAGGTTGGCAGGCAGCGGCAAATGCAGCCAGGAGACGAGATACTGCGCAAAAATAAATAAACCTGCATACAGCACAACCTGAAAAAATACCTGGATAGATTGCACTACGGCAGGGGTAATGCGGCGAAGCGCCACGGGCATGAGAGGATATCCTGAAAATAAAACAGAATGGTAAGTATAGAGAGCGCTCGCCCCTGACTGAAATGAATTAAAATCATTGCAGGTATAGTCAAAGGGAATAGTTATGGATATCAGAACGCTGCGTTATTTTGTCGAAGTCGTGCGCCAGCAAAGCTTCACCCGCGCAGCGGAGAAGTTGTTTGTCACCCAACCAACTATCAGCAAGATGCTGAAGAATCTCGAAGATGAGCTGAACTGTATATTGTTGATCCGCGATGGTCGTCGGCTGCTTCTCACTGATACTGGTCGCGTCGTATTTGAGCGCGGGCTGGCTTTACTGGCTGAGTTTCGGCAACTGGAAGCTGAGCTTAGCGATATCAATCAGCTTAAAACCGGCGTTTTGCGGCTGGGAATCCCGCCGATGGTTGGGATGTTGATGGCCGGGCCGATTGGCCTTTTTCGCCAGCGTTACCCCGGCGTAGAATTGAAAATTTCGGAGTTTGGTGGTCTGACGGTACAACAAGCGGTGATGAACGGTGAACTGGATATGGCACTGACAGCCCTGCCAGTAGAAGAAAGCGGCCTGACAACGTTATCGCTGTTTAGTCATCCACTATGTGTACTGACGCCACATTCAGGTAAATGGCTTGAATGTGATGCCGTCTCACCGGAGACATTGGCGGAACATCCTCTACTTATCTATAACGAAGATTTTGCCTTAAGTAAGCAATTGATGAAGTTATTCGATGAACATGGCGTTAAGCCGAGAATTGCAGTTCGCAGCGGGCAATGGGATTTTCTCGCCGCGATGGTTCAGGCCGGTGTCGGAATAGCCATATTGCCGGAACCCATTTGCCAGCGATTAGATAAAAACACCTTAAAATGGCTACCGCTGGAAAGCGAACTAAGCTGGAAATTAGGAATGATTTGGCGTGAGGGCGTTTACCTTTCCCACTCTGCCCACGCGTGGCTGAGCTGTTGTGAAGGATACTGGTTAACGCCAGAGTAAGTCGGGTTGGCGGGCTCGCCCGCCAACCATGCAGATTACTGATTTTCCTCAATCAGCAACGCTTCAAGCAAATCGAGATCGTGCAGTAATTTTTGCAGCGTTTCGTTACTGATCTCCCGCGTGGCGCGCAGGTGGTACAGTTCAGCACGTTCAGAACGCAATGCCGCCAGACGGAAGCGACGCTCCAGGTTCTCTTCCAGGATTGAACTTTCTACATCATTACGTCCATCGGCGCGACGACGCAGGTTACCAATGACGCGAGAACTAACCTCTGTGAGCAGCTGGTTATCGATATTCTCTTCGGTATCCGCCGCCAGACGCTCCTCCATTTTCTGGATCGCCACAATCGCCACTTCTGCCGTTGCCGCTCGCGCAATACGTTCCTCTTTCAATTGTTGCGAATGGTCCGCGACTTCTATGTGTTGTAGCAGAATAGGCAACATCACCACGCCGACAAACAATGAGAAGAGAATGACGCCAGCCGCCAGGAACACCAACTCATAGCGCGCAGGGAAGACGTTACCATCCGGCAAGAGAAGCGGGATAGAGAGCACACCGGCCAGAGTGATCGCCCCACGCACCCCGGCGAAAGACGCGATCAGGATTTCTCGTGTAGTCCACGAACCAAACTCCATCGGCTTCTTCTTCAGGAAGCGGTTGCTGAACTTTTTCATCGTCCACAGCCAGCCGAAACGGACCAGCATCAGCGCCGCATATATCAGAATAATATCGGTAAACAGCATCCAGATTTCGACGTTAGGATCGATTTCTGCCGCCATCAGCGACGTCTCCAGAATCCCCGGCAACTGCAGACCTAACAGCAGGAACACCATGCCGTTAAAGACAAATTCCAGCATCGCCCAGGTGCTGTTTGCGCGCAGGCGCATTGCCAGCGGCGCACGGCGCATCACACCGGAGCGGGTGATGGTCATCCCGGCGGCAACCGCAGCGAGGATGCCGGAAACGCCAATATGTTCCGCAATCAGATAAGAAGCGAATGGCAGCAAGAACAGCAGAACGATCTGCGTCGCGGGTTCATCACCGCCCCAGCGGCTGAGGAATCGCAGCGAGCGACCATACAGCCAGCTCACCACAAAACCGGCGAGAATACCGCCAATGGCTACTTTCATAAATTCGACCGTCGCACCGCCGACGGTGAAGATCATTGTCCCCATCGCCACTGCCACGGCAAACTTCAACGACACCAGGCCGGAGGCGTCATTCATCAACGCTTCGCCCTGCAAAATGCCCATGATTTTTTTCGGGATGCGCCCCTCGCCAACAATCCCGGAGAGCGCTACAGCATCGGTCGGAGAAAGCACCGCAGCCAGTGCAAAGGCGGGGATCAGCGGAATGCCCGGCACCACCCAGTAAATAAGGAAGCCAATGCCGACCACGGTGACCACCACCAGCGCCAGCGCGAGGCCGAAAATCTCTCGCCCATGTTCGAGAAATTCACGGGTCGGCGTTTTCCAACCATCAGCGAACAGCAACGGCGGGATAAACAAGACTAAAAAGAGTTCAGGATCAAACTCCACATGCAAACCAAACGTCGGCCACGCCAGTAGCGCACCGATGGCGATTTGCATAAGCGGAAGCGGGATCTGAAAGGGCATGACACGAGTGACCACCCCGGACAGCGAGACCACGAGGGTCATTATCAGTATGGTGAAGAAGATTTCCATGCGTTCCCTGTTTGCGATGTTTTTTATGATCTGAGAAAGGCGTTATGCCTGAATTCTCATTTTTTCAGAATATCGCAAAAGCTCACACAATGTGCGGAGAAAATAAAAACGGGCAGCCATTGCCACCCGTTTTCAGAATCCTATGTAAGATTAGATAGCCCAGCCACCCGCATAGAAGGTCACCAGCGCCACGGCAATAACGACCGTACCGATGTTCAACTTGCGCCATTCGCCGGAAACCAGACGCCCAATCACCAGAGTCGCGAAGCCGATCATGATGCCTGTTACGATGTTACAGGTCAGCACGATGAATACCGCCGTAACCAGACCCGCCATCGCATCAACAAAATCAGCAAAGTCGATTTTCGCCACGTTGCTCAGCATCAGCAGGCCAACGTACATCAGCGCCGGAGCCGTTGCGTACCCCGGAACGAGGTAAGAGAGCGGAGAGAGGAACAGAATCAGCAGGAACAGCACGCCAACGGTGATAGCCGTCAAACCGGTTTTACCGCCCGCCGCCGTACCCGCCGCAGACTCGATGTATACCGCTGCCGGAGCTGCACCCACCAGGCCAGAGAAAACGCTGCTCATGGAGTCGGTGGTCAGTGCTTTCCCGCCGTCGATGATCTGCCCATCTTTATCCAGCAGGTTCGCCTGACCGGCGACGGCACGGATAGTTCCGGTGGCATCAAATACTGCCGTCATCACCAGTGCCAGAACACTTGGCAGGACTACAGGATTCAGCGCACCCATAATGTCCAGGCTGCCAATCAGTGAATTGCCGTTTTCATCGCTCAATGAAGGCATGGCGAAAACGCCGGAGAAATGGACGTTAGGATCGAAGATCAAACCGACAATTGAGATACCGATAATGGTCAGCAGAATGCCGCCAGGGACTTTCAGTTTTTCCAGGCCGATAATCACTGCCAGCCCCACCAACGACATCATCACCGGAAAGGTCGTAAAATCCCCCAGCGCGACGGGCAGACCATCAAGCGGGTTTTTAATCACCAGACCGACACCATTAGCGGCAATGAGCAGCAGGAACAGACCGATACCGATCCCCGTGCCGTGCGCCACACCGTGCGGCAAGTTGCGCAAAATCCAGCTACGGATACCCGTGGCAGAAATTACCGTAAACAGCACACCCATCAGGAACACGGCACCCAGCGCGACAGGTACGCTAATATGTTGCCCCAGCACCAGACTGAATGCGGTAAACGCCGTCAGAGAGATGGCGCAACCAATCGCCAACGGCAGATTAGCCCACAGACCCATCACGATAGAACCGAGTCCGGCAACCAGACAGGTTGCAACGAAAACTGCCGCAGGCGGGAAGCCTGCTTTACCCAACATACCTGGAACGACGATAACCGAGTAGACCATCGCCAGAAACGTTGTTAACCCGGCAACCACTTCCTGACGGACAGTGCTTCCACGTTGTGAAATTTTAAACCAGGCGTCGAGTGAACCGCCGGTACGCGCTGATGGCGTAGACATAAGAAAACATCCCCTGAGAGTTTAATTTTCGTCAAGATGCGTGGCGGACAATCCCCTGCCAGCGAAACGTTATCTTCCTGCTCCAGGTTTGCGACAATTTGCTGCGTCGCAAAAAAAGCAAACGTTTAGCTCCGCGCATACAAAACGGGTGGTAAAAAAAGCAAACGATTATCCGGCGATCATAGCGGCTTTTTCAACCGAAGTTTGCTGCTTTTTTCTCTTTTATTGTCTTGACGATGAAAAACCAGGCAATTGATGCGCAAACGTTATCGTCGATGCGCAAGATTGCAGCGTTATCGAGCCGTATACCGTTCAGGATTGCGATAAAAAATCGTCTGAGATGACAAAAATATTGCGGTTAAAAAGTATACTTTTACACTGGCGAAGAAATGCCGGTAACATACAATTAAAGCATCAACACCAACCGGAACCTCCACCACGTGCTCGAATGAGGTGTGTTGACGTCGGGGGAAACCCTCCTGTGTACCAGCGGGATAGAGAGAAAGACAAAGACCGGAAAACAAACTAAAGCGCCCTTGTGGCGCTTTAGTTTTGTTCATCTTCCAGTAAGCGTGCGCCGGTACCTTCTTCTCCTAAGCGGTCGCCCGGGTTACGCAACGGGCAATCACTGCGCGAAAGGCAGCCACAACCAATACATCCATCCAGTTCGTCACGCAGCGCCACTAAGGTATGAATGCGCCGATCCAACTCTTCTCGCCATTGGGACGAAAGCTGTTTCCACTCTTTCGCACTTAACGTATGCCCTTCTGGCAACACGCCAAACGCTTCACGAATGGTTGCGAGCGGAATGCCAATACGCTGAGCAATTTTGATAATTGCGACATATCGCAACACATCACGTTTATATCGCCGCTGATTGCCGCTATTACGGATACTGGTAATCAACCCTTTGCTTTCATAGAAATGCAGCGCCGATACCGCCACACCGCTGCGTTTCGCCACTTCGCCGGGTGTTAGCAGCGCTTTAATGCGGGGTAATTTCTTTTCCATAAATCGCTTTACCTCAAGTTAACTTGAGGAATTATACTCCCCAACAGATGAATTAACGAACTGAACACTGAAAAGAGGCAGATTTATGTCCCATCAGAAAATTATTCAGGATCTTATCGCATGGATTGACGAGCATATTGACCAGCCGCTTAACATTGATGTCGTCGCAAAAAAATCTGGCTATTCAAAGTGGTACTTGCAACGGATGTTCCGCACGGTGACGCATCAGACGCTTGGCGATTACATTCGCCAGCGCCGTCTGTTACTGGCCGCCGTTGAGTTGCGCACCACCGAGCGTCCGATTTTTGATATCGCAATGGACCTGGGTTATGTCTCTCAGCAGACCTTCTCCCGCGTTTTCCGTCGGCAGTTTGATCGCACTCCCAGCGATTATCGCCACCGCCTGTAGTTTTATTGCCCGCGCGTTAATTCCCGCGCGGGTAATTGCTCCATCCATTGCATAAACACCTGCGGCGGCATCGCCTTCGCGAAGAACCATCCCTGGCAATAGCGCACGCCGCGTTTGCGCAGCCAGTTAACCTGCGCCTCAGTTTCGACACCTTCAGCAATCGTTTTTAACCCCAGGCTGTGCGCCAGCTCGATGATGTGTTCCGCAATCAAATGACTGGTTTTGTGGGTGGTCAGCGTCTCAACAAACGATTTATCGATTTTCAAAATATCGACATTCAATGATTTAAGGTTATGCAAGTTAGAGTAGCCAATACCAAAATCATCAATTGCCACTTCGTAACCGGCCTTGCGGAAAGCCAGAATAATCGGCGTCATTTTGTCGACATCAAGAAATGCATGTTCAGTCACTTCAAATTTAATTTGCTGCGGGCGCACCGCATGTTGCTCTGTTTTCTGATTGGTTCGCGCTATCAACCGTGAGGTATGAAAATCGGAAGCTGACAGGTTAATAGAAACATAGCGATCGTTATGTGTTGCCAGATACGCGCCCAAATCACGGAAGACATTATCAATAACATAATCAGTTACCTGTTCGATCATCCCCTCCTTTTCTGCCAGCGGAATAAACTCTGCCGGATTCATTACTTGCCCCTGCTCACCGGGCCAACGTAACAACGCTTCAGCGCCGATACATTTTTCTGTTTTGATATCGATTATTGGCTGGTAATAAAGGCAAAGTTGATGTTTTTCGAGGGCGCGTTGCAATTTGCGTTTGGGAGACAAATAGTTTTGTCGAATACGTAGCCAGAGTAATAGCAGAACAAGACTCCCCAAAATACCGGCGGGCAACGCAAAAATAAGATGATTATAAAAATGGGTTATAAGACGTTGATATGAAGTCGCAACAATGGCCGCAATTGGGCGTTTTGTCGAATAAACTGTCGCATATAAATAGCCATTTCTTTGTACGGTTAAATCCTTCAAATGAATCAGCGGAGAAAACGTTGCTGCCGAGGCCTCTTTGCTTAACGAGAAAAAGGTTTTCGTCACCGTATCATACACACCCCATTGCAATGTCGGATCATCAGACATCACTTCACTCCAGAAGAGAGGGTTGATAACTGCCACATAATTTCCCCGCTGCATATAGGTCATTTTATAGCCAGAGAAAAAAGGCGTATCACGGTAATAATAGATAGAAACGTTAGGTTCACGCTTATAATCGGCCGGTGCAATCGTATAGCCGTTTACAGGCGCTATCAGCGATGAGCATAAAAAATGGTTATCACGGGCATAGATCAATTCATTAATATAAAGATAGCCACGAATAATATTCAACATTCGCTTTTGATGGGCTGGAG
>ONZW01001293.1_pt1 | contig 12065 bp, 9 predicted proteins | sample 1671071 | NCBI WGS metagenome assembly ONZW01 (sample SAMN06348119, study PRJEB24527) | human gut metagenome | biome: human gut; feature: ankylosing spondylitis patient; material: feces | host: Homo sapiens | place: China | collected 2015-10
AGCGAATCATGGCTAAGCTGCAGTCTCCGACGGCTGCTCTGGAGGCGTTGGCCACGCTAATTAACAAATAAATTCATGCGTAGCCCCTGCGCCCGATCAGCTTTTAGCTTCAATCGTACATCCTTTCAACAACAACTGAAACATCGCTGTTAGAGGCGCTCCCCGACGCATAGTTTTGCTTCAATCGTACATCCTTTCAACAACAACTGAAACGAAGTTGGCGGAGATAGGGTATAGAGGAGAAAGTATGCTTCAATCGTACATCCTTTCAACAACAACTGAAACGAGCATCGAGGGCATGACGCTCGGAGACATTGAGGAGCTTCAATCGTACATCCTTTCAACAACAACTGAAACAACTCAGTGCTTTTTCCGAATCTATTTTCGCTTATCGCTTCAATCGTACATCCTTTCAACAACAACTGAAACAACTCAGTGCTTTTTCCGAATCTATTTTCGCTTATCGCTTCAATCGTACATCCTTTCAACAACAACTGAAACAATATCTCCATAACCAGCTTCCTACAGTGCTTTGATATAATTCCCATATCGACCTACTACTTTAGGTTGACACTAAAAACCCCGCCTAGCTCCCAACTAGACGGGGTTTGTTTTTGGTAATAAAAAACCGCCACGCGGGCGGTTATGGTTTGTTATTGACAATTAGTTGACGATGATGCCTTGCTTTCTCTTCGCTTCGCAATAGTCGTCGTATTCTTTCAATTCTCTGTGCGCACGAGCAGGAGCTTCCTTCTTCAGTTTAAGCCCTTGGTCGCCTGGTCCACTCCAATCGAACCAATCTTCGGGAAAGGAGGCAGGAACCCTTTTGTAGCACTCTTCTGTTTCAGGTGTAAGTTTTTCGGCCATATTCCCTCTCAAATAATATTGAGGTCTGAAAAATCATTTTTCAAGATCCGTTCCAATATTTTACCAACCTCTGCCGCCAATGGTCTAGGCGAGGGGCTGGTTAACAACTCAGAGACGGCCTCAGCGAAAAACTCCGCACTATCCCGGTTTGCATAGCCGGACAATGCGCCCTTAATAATTGCCGGATCGTTTTGCAAAGACAGATTAGATAAAGCCTTGTCTCTTATGCGTCCGGAAATAAAGTACCTTTTCTTTCTCTTTTCCGTCGTGTCGACCCCGGCCGCTTTCATTAAATTTTCTATGCGCCCTTCGAGTGCATGACCCAACTCATGGGAAACTACTGCGTAGGCCGCTCCTTTCGACATAGCGCCCTTGGGATGGTATTGAGCTTCAATCGTACATCCTTTCAACAACAACTGAAACTCATTCCAAAAAAAGGGAAAATTCCGCCCCTGACCAAACTCAGCCTAATTTTTAACAGATAGTCAAAGTCAGGAAAATAGTTTTCTCTTTAATTGCATATTCTTTCAACAGAAGTCGAGCAATGCAGCTACAAAGCATTCAAACAGTTTCGACCGTACTTTTTTAAATGAACTCGTATTTGTGGACCCACTGAAATAAATATATCCAAACTTTCTAATTCAACCTATAATTTTGTAACTAAATAATAAATTCTTGAGGAGGGAAAAATGGGGAAAACTCACATTATTGGCGTCGGTCTTGACTTGGGAGGAACCTATACCGGAACTTTTATAACCTCTCATCCATCTGACGAAACTGAACACGGAGATCATTCGTCTGCCTTCACCGTCGTTAATAGTGAAAAACTCTCTTTCTCTTCAAAGTCAAGAACAGCCGTAAGACACCGAGTCCGCTCCTACAAGGGATTCGATTTAAGAAGAAGATTATTGCTTTTAGTTGCAGAGTATCAACTTTTCCAAAAGAAGCAGGCATTGACACCGGAAGAACGCGAAAATCTTCGTATCGCCTTGTCCAGTTACCTCAAAAGAAGAGGTTACGCCCGTACAGAAGCTGAAACTGATGTGTCTGTATTAGAAAGTCTTGACCCTTCAGTGTTTTCCTCCGCGCCGGGTTTCACTAATTTCTTCAATGATTCGGAACCTCTGAATATTCAGTGGAAAGTCATCTCAAATTCTCCCGAGACCGCCCGAGCCTTAAATAAGGCAGTTTCCGGACAAAAAGAGGCAGACTTTAAAAAGTACGTTAAAACCAGCTTCCCCGAATACAGTGCGAAAGAGATTCTCGCCAATTACGTTGAAGGGCGCCGCGCTATCCTAGACGCCTCAAAATACATCGCAAATCTCCAGTCTTTAGGACACAAACATCGCTCTAAATATCTCAGCGATATCTTTCAAGACATGAAGCGAGATTCAAGAATTTCACGTCTATCCGAAGCTTTTGGCTCCATCGATAATTTGTGGAGAATTATCGGCAACATCTCTAATCTTCAAGAGCGTGCGGTTCGCTGGTATTTCAATGATGCAAAATTCGAGCAAGGACAAGAACAATTAGACGCAGATAAATTAAAGAATGTCCTCATCCGTGCTTTAAAGTACCTCCGATCAGACGATAAAAAATGGTCTGCTTCTCAGAAACAAATCATTCAATCTTTAGAACAGTCCGGCGATGTTTTGGATGTGCTCGCAGTCCTTGATCCCGACCGCACCATTCCTCCTTACGAAGACCAGAACAACCGAAGACCTCCGGAAGATCAGACGTTATATCTGAACCCGAGGGCTTTATCTTCTGAATATGGAGATAAATGGAAGTCTTGGGCGAATAAATTTGCCGCCGCCTATCCTCTTCTCACAGACGATCTGGCTGAAATCTTAAAAAACACGGATCGTAAAAGCAGAATAAAAATCCGATCGGATGCCCTGCCCGACTCTGATTATCGGCTTACCTATATCTTGCAGCGAGCGCTTGATCGAAGCATCGCTCTTGATGAATGCTCGATTAGAAGAACCGCTGAAGACTTCGAGAACGGAGTCGTCATTAAAAACGAAAAATTAGAAGAAGTACTCTCGGGCCATCAGCTGGAAGAGTTTCTTGAATTTGCAAACCGTTACTATCAAGAAACGGCAAAGGCAAAAAATGGTCTTTGGTTCCCGGAAAACGCTTTGCTGGAAAGGGCTGACCTGCATCCTCCGATGAAAAATAAAATCCTTAATGTGATCGTCGGACAAGCCCTCGGCGTGTCACCTGCAAAAGGAACTGAGTTTATCGAAGAGATCTGGAACCGCAAAGTCAAAGGTCGCTCAACTGTTCGCTCGATTTGCAATGCAATTGAGAATGAAAGGAAGACTTACGGTCCTTATTTTTCTGATGACTACAAATTCGTCAAGACAGCACTAAAAGAAGGCAAAACAGAAAAAGAACTCTCTAAGAAGTTTGCTTCCGTTATCAAAGTGCTGAAGATGGTCAACGAAGTTGTCCCCTTTATCGGAAAAGAACTCCGGTTGTCGGATGAGGCTCAGAGTAAATTTGATAACCCGTATTCTTTGGCTCAGTTATATAACCTCATCGAAACCGAAAGAAACGGATTCTCTAAAGTCTCTCTTGCCGCCCACTTAGAAAACGCCTGGCGCATGACGATGACAGACGGCTCGGCACAATGCTGTCGCCTCCCTGCGGACTGCGTTCGCCCATTCGACGGATTTATTCGCAAAGCCATCGACAGGAATTCTTGGGAAGTTGCTAAAAGGATTGCGGAAGAAGTTAAAAAGAGCGTGGATTTTACTAATGGAACCGTAAAGATCCCGGTTGCCGTTGAAGCTAACTCTTTTAATTTCACCGCCTCTCTTACCGACTTGAAGTACATTCAGCTTAAAGAACAAAAACTGAAGAAGAAGCTGGAGGACATTCAACGCAATGAAGAGAACCAAGAGAAGAGATGGTTAAGCAAAGAGGAAAGAATCCGTGCTGACAGTCACGGAATTTGCGCTTATACCGGAAGACCGCTCGATGACGTCGGAGAAATCGATCACATTATTCCTCGCAGCCTGACATTAAAGAAGTCAGAAAGCATTTATAACAGTGAAGTAAACCTTATCTTTGTTAGCGCACAGGGAAATCAAGAGAAGAAAAACAATATCTACTTACTCTCTAATCTTGCTAAAAATTATCTGGCTGCTGTCTTTGGCACGTCTGACCTGAACCAAATTACTAATGAGATCGAAAGCACAGTGCTCCAGCTAAAAGCTGCAGGCAGGCTTGGCTATTTCGATCTGCTTTCTGAGAAAGAAAGAGCATGTGCCCGTCACGCTTTATTCCTGAACTCAGACTCCGAAGCCCGTCGGGCGGTCATAGACGTTCTAGGTTCCAGAAGAAAAGCCTCTGTAAATGGTACGCAGGCTTGGTTCGTCCGCTCCATTTTCTCGAAGGTAAGGCAAGCACTTGCGGCTTGGATTCAGGAAACAGGCAATGAACTCGTTTTTGATGCCATCTCAGTCCCTGCCGCCGATTCGAGCGAGATGCGGAAACGCTTTGCTGAATATCGGCCGGAATTCCGTAAAGCCAAGGTGCAGCCGGTCGCTTCACACTCCATCGACGCTATGTGTATTTACTTGGCGGCCTGCTCTGATCCTTTCAAAACCAAGAGAATGGGGTCTCAGTTAGCCATTTATGAGCCGATTAACTTCGACAATCTGTTTACCGGCTCGTGCCAAGTTGTCCAAAACACACCGAGAAGTTTTACTGATAAGACGAATATCGCCAATTCTCCCATCTTCAAAGAAACGATCTATGCCGAACGATTCTTAGACATCATCGTCTCCAGAGGCGAAATCTTTATCGGCTATCCTTCTAATATGCCTTTTGAGAAAAAGCCCAATCGCATTTCTATCGGAGGAAAGGATCCTTTCAGCATTCTCAGTGTCCTGGGAGCTTACTTAAATAAAGCGCCAAGCAGCGAAAAAGAAAAACTGACGATTTATAGAGTTGAAAAGAACAAGGCATTCGAGCTTCTCTCTAAAGTAGCCGGCTCCAAATTTACCGCTGAAGAGGATAAAGCCGCGAAGATTCTAGAAGCCCTCCATTTTGTTACTGTAAAGCAAGACGTTGCTGCAACCGTTTCTGATCTCGTTAAGTCTAAAAAAGAACTTTCGAAAGACTCAATTGAAGATCTAGCTAAACAAAAAGGCTGTCTCAAAAAAGTTGAATACTCTTCGAAGGAATTTAAATTTAAGGGATCTCTTATTATCCCGACAGCAGTTGAGTGGGGTAAGGTTCTTTGGAACGTTTTCAAAGAAAATACTGCCGAGGAACTCAAAGACGAAAATGTCTTGAGAAAAGCATTAGAGGCTGCTTGGCCCTCTTCTTTCGGAACAAGAAATCTTCATTCGAAAGCGAAGAGAGTATTCAGCCTGCCCGTCGTTGCTACTCAATCCGGAGCAGTTCGAATCAGAAGAAAAACAGCTTTCGGGAACTTCGTTTATCAATCTCAAGATACCAATAATCTTTACTCCTCTTTCCCCGTGAAAAATGGAAAATTAGATTGGAGCTCTCCGATCATCCATCCTGCACTGCAAAACCGCAATCTAACCGCTTACGGTTACCGCTTTGTGGATCATGACAGAAGTATTTCCATGTCTGAATTCCGAGAGATCTACAACAAAGATGACTTGAGAATCGAGCTTGCTCAAGGCACTTCCAGCCGCCGCTACCTACGCGTTGAAATGCCTGGAGAAAAATTCTTAGCTTGGTTCGGAGAAAATTCTATTTCCTTAGGAAGTTCTTTTAAATTTAGCGTCTCGGAGGTTTTTGACAACAAAATTTATACTGAGAACGCAGAATTTACGAAGTTCCTCCCTAAACCAAGAGAAGACAACAAACACAACGGTACGATTTTCTTCGAATTAGTCGGACCAAGAGTGATTTTCAACTACATTGTCGGAGGTGCAGCCAGTTCGCTGAAAGAAATCTTCTCAGAGGCCGGTAAGGAAAGGTCATGAGACACCTAACAGTCTCGGGATTTGGCGATTTCCTCGGTGTTCATGGAAATCGCCTGATCGTACGCAACGGTGATAACGTTATCCTAGAAACTGCGCTTTCCAGACTCAGAACCATCCGAATCGATAAAAGCGTCTCCTTATCTTCTAATCTGATCCTGGCCTGCGCAGCAAGAGGTATTCGAATCTACTTTCTCGACTGGAAAGGCGTAGGAGTTGTCGAAGTATCCGGCATGCACCGCCATGCCGTCGTCGGCGTCAGAAAATCCCAATTCGAATGCCTCAAATCTTTGCAAGCCCAGCTTCTGGCCAAGGAAATCATATTTTCGAAGATCCGAAACCAACGTGCTGTCCTTCTTTATTTCAGTAAATATCTCATGAAAAGAGAGACGGCTTATGGCCTTTTACTTCGGAATGCCGGAACTCGATTAGAAGAGATCAGTAACTTACTGAACACTCGAGCCTCAGGGCCCGACTGGAAGAATACGGTAATGGGACTGGAAGGAAGCGCTTCACTCATTTACTGGAACGCTTTAAAAGAAGCGAGACTTTTACCCGAGACGTTCCAAGAACGCGAAGGAAGAGGCAGCACTGAAATCACCAACGCTGCACTTAACTATGGGTACGCAATTCTTCAGAGTTATATTCAAAATGCTCTCGGCAACGCAGGACTGGAGATCTACGCGGGACTGCTCCATGCAGATCGAGCCGGAAAGCCATCTTTGGTACTTGACTGCATGGAGGAGTACAGAGCGTGGGTGGTCGATAGAAATGTCATCAGTCTGAGATGCAAGCTTGGTTCTGAGCAGAACTTTTTGGACGCTGCGTTGAAGAAACAATTGGTGGAAGTTATCGACAAAACGATGAGTACAAAAATCAATTACTCACAGAAGCAATGCAAATTAGAGAATGTTCTTCAGCGGCAGGTCTATAAACTTGCAGGAGCTATCGTAGAAGGCAAATGCTACCGCGGTATTCGATTCAAATGGTGAGTTATGTACACACATTTTCTGATTTGCTACGACATTCCCAATACGCCGAAACGCACCAAGTTTGCTGAAATGCTGAAAGATCTTGGACTTGTCGCACTACAGAAATCTGTCTTCTACGGAGCGCTTACCGCCACAGAAAGACATGCTTTGGATTTTTCATCTAGGAAGCTTCTAGGCCCTGAGGATAAATGCCTTTGTATTCCTTGCGTGCTGAAACCCGAAGAATTCAAGAAATCAATTGGTTACGAGAATTTTGAATACAGCGAGCCCGATAGCTATGGATTCATTTAACCGCGAAAGTCTACCCGTTTCTTACATACGGCAATTTTGCTTTTGTCCGAGAATCCCTTTTCTGTCCGTGTTTTTGGAGATTAAACCGCCGCCACCTTTGTGGGTAAAAGACGGCGTGGACTTTCATGAAAAGGCCGCGATGCTTCAAAAAAGAAGGAAGCTGTCAAAATTTAACTTGTCGGGAAAAGGAGTGTTCAAATCAAACATTTATTTGAAGAGCTCTGTTTATCCGATTCATGGAATCGCGGACGGTATTTTGATCATGGAGGATGGCGAGATTATTCCACTTGAATTCAAGGCCCAGGACAATTTTGTCGCTTCGCGCGGACACATACTACAGTTAACGGGTTATGCCATTCTTCTAGAGGAGAAATTCCAAAGAGAGGTAAAGCAAGGGTTCATCCTTTACGGCAAGAAGGGCAAGAGCCTGCGCGTTGATTTCACGGAAGAAAGAAAAAAGAAAGTGATAGAAATAGCTCAAAAGATTATTAGTAGTTTCGAAACAGGACTTCTTCCAGACTCCCCTGCCACTTCAGCACAATGCGGACAATGCGAATTTTTAAATTTTTGCGGAGACCGCTTTTAGCAACACAAAAAGCCTCCTCAGAGGCTCTTCGTTAATCCGGATAAGGCCAAAGGCCTCAGTAGCCGGATCTAATATTTAATCAAATTGATTTCAGCTCGCCCGAAGGCGACTTCGTTGTTAAAAGAATGTAATTAAATATTGCCAGAAATATTCTAAATAGTCAAGCAATCACCCCAATTTTTCGAAAATAATGCCACTTTTCGTGCAGATCGAGCATTTTCGAAAAACAGCTCCGAATTCAACCTATCAAAATCCTTTGTTTTCAACCGGTTGCGTTTGAAGTCCCAATAGTACATTCTTCTAACAACTACTGAAACAGCCTCAAGGTTCGGGTACTCTTTGCGCAAAAACAGTCCCAATAGTACATTCTTCTAACAACTACTGAAACTATCGCCTCCAACTACGATTTACGTCTGTCATTACGTCCCAATAGTACATTCTTCTAACAACTACTGAAACCACCAGCTTTCAACTTCTTGCCGATAGCGATCAAGTCCCAATAGTACTTTCTTCTAACAACTACTGAAACTCAGCTTCAAGGCGAACTCAAGAGCAGCCAGAACCAGGTCCCAATAGTACATTCTTCTAACAACTACTGAAACGTCGTAGTGAGGGAGCCATCAACTTTGGCGCCACGTCCCAATAGTACATTCTTCTAACAACTACTGAAACGAATAAATTCAGGCTTGTGTTTAATGACGTACTCGAGTCCCAATAGTACATTCTTCTAACAACTACTGAAACTCATCCTCCAACTCTTTAGACAACTGCGCAGCCTGCCAGTCCCAATAGTACATTCTTCTAACAACTACTGAAACCTTGCTTCTCTGCTCATTCCTGCGTGCCTTGATAGGTCCCAATAGTACATTCTTCTAACAACTACTGAAACTATCATTTGCTTTCGCTTCTTTAATGAGTTCGTCATGTCCCAATAGTACATTCTTCTAACAACTACTGAAACAGGATTAAAGCGCCGCCAATGCACTCCCATGAGTTCACACTAACCCCTAAGAAAATCATACTCAAAAGCGTTGCCGCTACTGGATCGAAGGTCTCCATCATCCCGGCAACGTCAGCAGGGATAATTTCGGCAGCCGCTTGAAAAAGCCAAAACGCCGCGATCGTTCCGAAAAGCACAATAAACGCATAAGCCAAAATCGAATAAACCGTCCAATCCAAAGGTTCATTCCAAAAATGACTAAATAACGTCACGGAGACTCCCGTAAGCAAAAGCGCCCAGCTTGTAGCTAACCCAGAACCGACACGCGCAATAAATTTCTGAGGCAGAAGAACATAAAAGGCGCCGGTTATTCCGGACCCGATTCCTGCCCAAAAGCCGATACCTGAGACGTTGAAGTTTTTAAATGATCCGCCGGTCACGACTAGAACCACACCGGCTACTGCAACGATTCCGCAAAAGATTTCCTTCACCGTCAGATGCTTATGCTGGAACACAAACATAAACAACATAATCCACAATGGAACAGTTGCAGTTAAAACAGCGGCAAAAGGTGCGTTTGCGTATTGAATACAAACAAAGAACGTTAATTGCGTTCCGATGATCGTTAGTGTGTAGATTATTAAGTCAATAATGTTCTGCTTGGTTTCAAATACTTTCAGTGCACCTCTTTTCAGCAGAAAAAACTCAATACCTACGAATATGGAGCCGGCCAGCAGCATGCGAATCGAGATCAAATCCATAGGCGTAAAGTGACAGTTCTGAAGCAAATACTGTCCGGCTACGCCCATTGATCCCCAAAAAACAGCCGCTAATCCGGCCATCGTCATGCCTTTCAATGTGTTATTCATTCTCGTCTCCTCTGGTTCTTGAGTTTGCCAGCTTTGCAACGTAACTGAACGCGTTTCTACTCTTTTTAAGAAACCCGACTTTTCAGAAAATTCTTTACTTTTTTAGGAAGATAACAGCAATGAATAATGCGAAAATTCGTCTATGAATTTTGATAACTATCGCCGAATACTTCACCTCGACCTCGACGCTTTTTTCGCTTCTGTTGAACAGCGTGATAATCCTTCGCTGCAAGGGAAGGCAATTTCCGTCGGATTAAATTCCGCTCGAGGTGTCGTTGCGTCTGCTTCCTACGAAGCAAGAAAGTTCGGTGTACGTTCCGCAATGCCCTCTTCGGTTGCCGCGAGGCTCTGCCCTAATTTAATTTTCGTTCCCGGGCGGATGGACGAGTACAAAAAAGCATCAGCCGAAGTTTTCGAAATCTTTTCTCGCTACGCAAATCTCATTGAACAAGTCTCTATTGATGAGGCATTCTTGGATGTTACGGACGTTTGGCGCGATTATGGTTACGCGATGGAAATCGCAAAGCTCATCAAAGCAGACGTTCGGCGAGAAGTCGGCCTCATTATTTCTGCCGGGGTCTCTTACAACAAATTTCTCGCAAAAATTGCCAGCGACTGGCGCAAACCGGACGGTCTATGCGTAATCCATCCGGATGCGGCACTCAAATTCATTGACCGCCTTCCCGTCAAGGCAATTTGGGGTGTCGGCCCGGTGACCTCTCAAAAAATGGAGGCTCTCGGAATTTTCACAGGCAAGGATTTGAGAGAAAAAGATCTTTCGTTTTTAGTCGAGCAATTCGGCAGTTCTGGACTATCCTATTACAACTTTGCCCGAGGCATTGATGATCGTCCGGTTAGAACCGAACGCATTCGCAAACAAGTCAGCGCCGAGATCACGCTCTCAAAAGATGAAGGAAATCTCAATAAATTAGAAGATACGCTCTCGGAACTGACGGACTATCTGATGACGCGCCTTCGTAAAAACGACTTTCTCGGCCGATCGCTGACGTTAAAAGTGCGTTTCCACAACTTCAAAACGATTACGCGAACACAAACATCTAACTCTGTCTTCAACGAGAAATCTCAGATTCTCAAAACGGCCGAGTCTCTGCTGGAAAAAATCGATTTCAATCATCAGACCGTCCGCCTCCTAGGCATTGCCATTGGGAACCGCCTGGAAGAAGACACTGAAAACATGTTGAACCTCGGCGATATGGACGAACTTACGCCTCGGCTTCTTTAGGACGCCGACGGACTTGACTGAGTAGAGACGCGAAGCGCTGTAAAAATTGCAAAGGTCTGAAGAATTGCAACACCGAAAAGAACAGCTGTAAACATACCGACGTCAAGAAGCGGTCCAAAGAAAATCGGAGTCAGAGACTGACCTACATCCATTCCGCAATACGTAAAACCGTAGACACGCCCGAAAGATTTCTTGCCTAACTTAGCAACTGTCGCACCTCGAATCATAATGTCTCGGCTCGGTGCTGCTACGCCTGTTCCCAGACCCATCAGACACATTAGAACGACTGCCCAATACCCGCTTAGAATCTGAGACGCCAAAATAGCTGCCATCACGGCTGCAAACGTAAGACACAGCGCCACAACACGATTGCTCGAGATTTTATGCTGGTTCGTTAAAAATCCTCCGATCAAAGCGCCCGCCCCGGCGCCCAAGAGATAAGCCGTCAGAGCCGCCGAGGCCCCGGTCAGATTCAAGTGATAGGCATTCTTGAAAATCGTCTGTGAAAAGCTTTGAAGAACGCCGAAAGCACCGGACGTAAAAAAGAAAAACATGAAGCAGTACCAGACATCAGGCACCCGCAGAAATCCGAAGGTCCCCTCTTCTTTTTCTTTCGGAGTCGGCGGCGTAGTGTCGCGGACAGAATCGCGAGAGAAAACGCCTCTGAATAAAAGCTCGATGACAAGAACAATCAGCGCCACAGAGGAAGCCGCAAACGCCGCACCTCTCCAGCCGAACCAACCCGCTGTCGTCACCATGAAGAAAGGACAAATCGCCCAGCCGATATTGCCGGTGATGTTATGCCAGGCAAAAGCATGACCCAAGAAGCGATCCTGAATGTTGTAGTTCATCAGCGAATAGTCGCTCGGATGAAATACCGAGTTGCCGGCGCCGGCCAGCATCGCCGAGAGATAAAGCATCGGGACATTTTCTGCTATACCTAAAGTCACAGCCCTGGCAATCAGCAGAACCAGACCGGTGTACATAGAAGAACGAGCACCGACTTTATCGACCAAAAAGCCGCTCATCGATTGGCCGACTGCGCTCGTGACAAAGAACGTTGTCATCAAGGGTCCGCCCTGAAGGAAATTCATTCCAAAGTGCGGAAGAATCCAAGGAAACAGAGAAGGAATCACTAAGTGATAAAAGTGAGAGCTGGCGTGAGCGATCGAAACGAGAAAAATCGCGAGGATGTCGTGACCGCGAGTTCCTTGTACGTACATGGCGTGGCTTAAGAGTGTTTTTTCTTATTCCTGCGTTTGACAGCTAAATAGACCTCAATAATTTTCGGAGTATCTCAACAAGGG
>ONZW01001306.1_pt1 | contig 11952 bp, 8 predicted proteins | sample 1671071 | NCBI WGS metagenome assembly ONZW01 (sample SAMN06348119, study PRJEB24527) | human gut metagenome | biome: human gut; feature: ankylosing spondylitis patient; material: feces | host: Homo sapiens | place: China | collected 2015-10
TGGGAGAATTTATCAATGAACAGGAAGGTCTCTACACACTGTATTTACGTGGTTCCGAAAACGGACAGGAAGTCTCTTCCAAACGGGTAATCTCCTGTATCAGCCGCTGCTTAAATGCATACAGCGACTATGAGGCAGTTATGGAATGTGCAAAAAATCCCGAACTGCGTTTCATCACCTGCAATACAACAGAAGCCGGAATCGTATATGATCCGTCCTGTCAGTTCACTGATACTCCGGCAAACAGTTTTCCGGCAAAGCTGACACAGTTTCTGCATAAACGTTTTGAAGCATTTCAGGGAGATGTCAAAAAAGGATTTATCATCCTCTCCTGCGAACTGATCGACAACAACGGAAAAGAACTGGAAAAATGCGTCTTAAAACACGCTGCCGACTGGAATCTGGGCGAAACTTTCACTAAATGGATCAAAAAGGCAAACCTCTTCTGCTCTACTTTGGTAGACCGGATTGTAACCGGTTATCCACGCTCTGATGCGGACAATTTAAATCAGGAAAACGGCTATATTGACAAGGTGTTAAACACCGGTGAAATCTTCGGATTCTGGGTAATCGAAGGACCGCAGTCCATCAAAGAGGAATTTCCTTGTGATGCGGCAAATCTTCCGATTCTGATCACGGATGACCACAAACCATACAAACAGCGGAAAGTCCGCATCTTAAACGGCGCTCATACTTCCATGGTACTCGGTGCTTACCTTGCCGGACAGGACATTGTAAGAGACTGTATGAAGGATGATGTCATCCGTGGTTACATGAATCAGGCAATCTATAAAGAGATCATTCCGACACTGACTCTGCCGGAAGAAGAACTGATGAGCTTTGCTGCGTCCGTGACGGATCGCTTCCAAAATCCGTTTATCGATCATGCACTGCTCTCCATTTCTCTAAATTCGACTGCAAAATGGAAAGCCCGTGTGCTTCCTTCTCTGGAAGGATACCTGGAAAAAACAGGGCAGGTTCCTCCTTGCCTGAGTGCCTCCCTCGCTTTTTACCTGGCATTTTATAAAGGCATTGGATTTGTGGACGCAACTTTTACCGGGGATCGAAATGGCAAAAACCAGTATCCGATTTCTGACGATCCGAAAGTTCTGGAATTCTATGACGCACACAAAGACGATTCTGCCGCTGACTATGTTCACGCCATCTTAAGCGAAACGTCCTTCTGGGGAAAAGATCTGACAACACTTGCCGGACTCGAAGAAACTGTTGTAAAGGACTTTACTTTTATTCAGGAAAAAGGATGTTATGAATTGATGAAACAGATTGTGAATGCTGCAGAATAATCAAATGTATGGGAAAACAAAAACCTCACCATTTCTTTGGCGAGGTTTTTTGTATTTCTCTAATTTTCATCCAGCTTCAATACGCTCATAAAGGCTTTCTGTGGAATCTCTACGTTTCCGACCTGGCGCATCCTCTTCTTTCCTTCTTTCTGTTTTTCCAACAGCTTTTTCTTACGGGAAATATCACCGCCATAGCACTTGGCAAGCACGTCTTTTCGCATTGCTCTGACGGTCTCTCTTGCGATGATCTTGCTTCCCACTGCTGCCTGGATCGGGATCTCAAAAAGCTGTCTTGGAATCTCTTCTTTGAGCTTCTCGCACATCTTTCTTCCACGCTCATATGCTGTTGCACTGTGTACAATAAAAGAAAGTGCATCCACTTCTTCTTTATTGATCAGAATATCCAGTTTTACCAGCTCTGACTGCTCGTATCCCAGCATTTCATAATCGAAAGATGCATATCCTCTGGAACGGGATTTCAACGCATCAAAGAAATCGTAAATAATCTCATTCAATGGCAGATGATAATGAATCACTGCACGCTTTTCTTCGATATACTCCATTCCCTGATATACCCCCCTGCGCTCCTGACACAGATCCATGATCGCACCGATAAACTCGGAAGTCACCATAATCTCTGCTTTCACCATCGGCTCTTCCATATATTCGATCTCTGCAGGATCCGGCATATTGGTTGGATTGGTCAGGTCGATCACTTCTCCGTTTGTCTTATGGATTTTATAGATAACACTTGGCGCAGTTGTCACAAGATCCAGATTATACTCTCTCTCCAGACGCTCCTGCACGATCTCCAGATGCAAAAGCCCAAGGAATCCACAGCGGAATCCAAACCCAAGAGCCACCGATGTCTCCGCTTCAAACTGCAGCGCCGCATCATTGAGCTGCAATTTTTCCAACGCATCTCTCAAATCCGGATATTTTGCTCCATCTGCCGGATACAATCCACAATACACCATTGGATTTACCTTTTTATACCCCGGAAGAGGTTCTGCACACGGCCGCGCCGCATCTGTGATCGTATCACCGACACGGGTGTCCTTTACATTTTTCAGACTGGCTGTGATATATCCAACCATTCCCGCGCTCAGCTCATCACACGGAATAAACTGTCCGGCTCCAAAATATCCAACCTCGACAACATCCGCCTGTGCTCCTGTTGCCATCATCCGGATCGTTGTTCCTTTTTTCACACTTCCCTCTTTGATCCGGCAGAATACGATGACACCTTTGTAAGCATCATAAACCGAATCGAAGATCAATGCTTTTAACGGCTCTTTCGGATCTCCTTCCGGTGCCGGAATCTTCTTCACGATCTGCTCCAGCACTTCTTCAATGTTGAGTCCGGTCTTTGCCGAGATCAACGGAGCATCATCCGCCTCGATTCCAATCACATCTTCAATCTCTTCTTTTACGCGATCCGGCTCTGCACTTGGCAGATCGATCTTGTTGATAACCGGAAACACATCCAGATCGTGATCCAGCGCAAGATACACATTCGCCAATGTCTGCGCTTCTACTCCCTGTGCTGCATCTACAACCAGGATTGCTCCGTCACAGGCTGCAAGACTTCTGGACACTTCATAGTTAAAATCCACATGTCCCGGTGTATCGATCAGGTTGAAGATATACTCTTCCCCGTCGTTTGCTTTGTATACGGTACGCACAGTCTGGGCTTTGATTGTGATTCCGCGCTCCCTCTCCAGTTCCATATTGTCCAGCACCTGCGACTGCATCTCACGACTTGTCAAAAGTCCGGTCTTTTCGATGATCCGGTCTGCAAGCGTAGATTTTCCATGGTCGATATGTGCAATGATGCAAAAATTTCGTATTTTATTCTGATCAATTGATGACACGTTCATTCCTCCAGTAACTCTGTCTTTTTCTATTTTCTTCTATGCTGAATGTTCTTCTGTTTTATGCAAAAATATACTATCATGCCTTTCCTGTTTTGACAAGAACATCTGTCATTTACGATGAGTATTTTACCAAAAACAACTCCACTGCCAGTGTATCTGTCAGCCTTCCTGTCTTCACACGCTCCTCCAGATCCGCACTCTCTTCCAACACGGCACGCAATTCTTCGCTCTTAAAATACCGGGTCTGCTCCATATATTTTCCCGCAGCAAACGGATGCAGCCCTGCTTTTGCTGCAATTTCTTTTTTCCCGTATCCTTTTTTCTGCAGTGACTGTACATGGAATAAAATCCGGTACTGCCTGACCAGCAAAAATAAAATTCTCATAGGAGGCTCTTTTAATGCCAGCAGTTCGTAATACAGATCCAGCGCTTTTCTCTGCTTTTTCTCTGCCACTGCATTGACCATCTCAAAAATATGATTTCCGATCTGGTTGATACAGACTGCATCGATGTCCTCCGGTGTGATCACGTCCCGATGCAGTGTATAGCAGAACAGTTTTTCCAGTTCGCCCTGGATATTCTGCATATCGGTTCCGACTTTTCCCAGAAAATATCCGACCGAAGCATCCGATATCTGTTTTCCCTCCCGCCTGACATTGCCAAGGATCCAACGCTTCAATGTAGATTCATCCTGAAACGGAAGTTCCACAATATGACCTTTTGCTTTCACCGCCTTATACAACTTGCTGCGCTTGTCCACTTCTTCTTCCACAAAAATAAAATAAGTAGTCTCCGGCATGGTCTTGATATACTCTGCCAGATCTGCACCCGAACTTTTAAACAGTCCGGTATTTTCAAATACGATCAACCTGCGTTCTGCAAAAAAAGGTAGCGTCTCTGCCAGATCAATGACTTCCCGGATCTCCACGCCTTTCCCTTCATAATAGGCGTAATTCATAGTATCTCCTTGCGGAAGCATGGCCTTGACAAAACGTTCCTTATATTGTTTCTTCAGATAGTTTTCCTCTCCATAAAGGAGATAAATCTGACTAAATTGTCCTGTTTTTAAATCTTCATTCAAACTTTTCATAATTTCTATTATATCGGAAACTTTTACTTTTTGCAAAATGTTTCTATCACAGCTTTTTCCCCTTTTATCTTTAAGGTGACTGCCCCGTACTCCTGCGTCCCATACAATTCGCATCCTTTTTCACTGAGTCTCTCTACAGTCTCCTTTGCCGGATGTCCGTACCGGTTGCCGATTCCCGATGAAATCCATGCATATTTCGGTGTCAGCTGCTGTAAAAATTCCGGCAGTGTCGAATTCTTAGAGCCGTGATGCGCGGCTTTCAGAATATCACACTTTGTTTTTCCATGTGCTCTCATCCACTCTGTGAGCTGCACTTCTCCCTCTCCTTCCACATCTCCGGTTAACAGCATCTCCAGATTTTTCCATTCCATCCACAACACCATAGACGCTGCATTTCCAGTCTCACCCTGATATTCCTGTGAAGGCGCCATACAAGTCAGACTCATCTCTCCCAGGCTCATCTGCTGACCTGCCTCCATTCCAAATACTTTCGTGCCATTTTCCTTTGCCGTTTTTCCCAGCTTTTTCAACGCATCATCATGAAGCCTTACCGGCGGCAGCACCAGATTTTTGATTCGTACTCCAAGGGTCTGATTCTGAAGGATTTCCTCGATTCCACTCATATGATCTGCATCGCCATGAGAAATAAAAACATAATCCAGCTCTTTTACTCCCTGAGATTCCAGAAACGGAACAATTCGATACTCCCCGACTTTAGAGATATCGCTGCTGCCTCCATCTACAAAACAGGTTCTCCCATTGGGTGTTCTCAGAAAAATTCCATCGCCCTGTCCCACATCCAGCATCGTCGCCTGAAACACCCCGTGGTGTTTCATCTGACCGCTTGCTGCCAGACAGATTCCGGCCGCTGCCAGCATTCCCCACGCAAAACAGGTTTTTCCTGTTTTCTCTTTTCGAAGCATCCAGTACAGACAGACCAGAAGCAATACTGCATAATACAGCACGATCCAGCTAACTTCCGGCTTTCCGGTAACAATTCTGGAAAACGGCAGTTTCATACTCAAATTGCAGCTCCATTCATACAGATTGAGAATTCCCCTGCATAAAAGAAATACAACACCTCCTGCCGGTTTGAAAAAAAGACACAGAAAAGAGCCCAGAAGTCCTGCGCCCAGAACGACAGACATCAGAGGAATGATCACCAGATTCAAAAGAAGGGAATACGGGGGAAATTCATAATAAAAAGAAAGCATGACCGGAAAAAGAACCAGATTGACCGCAAGACTTGCCTGAAAACTTTGCAAGATCTTTGACTTTGTTTTTCCCTGTCTCATCATTAACGGATACACTGCCGCCATTCCAAGCACCGCTCCAAAAGAGAGCAGATATCCGGCATCCCGAAGGTACATCGGACTCTCCAGCGCAATCAGCGCCGCTGCCACAGACAAACTGGTAGCCATGTCATACGCTCTGCCGCACAGATCTGCTCCTACCCGGATGCCAAACATAACAAATGCCCGGATTGCAGATACCCCGCCTCCGATCATTACGGTGTAGCCAAGTAAAAACAAAATTCCCAGCACTCCCGCCGGTTTCACAGGACATCCGCCCCTGCGCAGAAGCCCGTAAAATCCCATTCCGATAAATGACATATGAAATCCTGATATCGCCAGAATATGGCCGATCCCACTTTTCTGATACAATGCTTTCATCTGGGCATCCAGTTCACTTTTCTCTCCCAGTAAGATCGCGCTCATGCTGTTTCCGTGACGTGCTTCCATCTGACTGACTAAAAGTCTCTTCCAGTTTCTTCTTAATTTTGCCAGCCATTCCCGGAATTTCCACGTTTCCTGATCTGTGATCCGGCAGTTTTTCACCCATATACTTGCGTGAAGTCCCTGTTTTTCATAATAAAATTTCTGATCAAAATTCCCGGGATTTCTCGCCTCTTTAAAATACGAAAGTTCCCCCTGAATCTGTATTTGATTTCCAAGTTTGATTGTTTGAGTTTCTTTTTGATCCTGTTCGATATAAATTAGAAGCTCCGGCTCTTGCAGCACCTTTGCTTTGACTTGTTCTTTGAATTGCTTGTTGACAGATTGCCTGTCAGAATTGGTATTATTCTCTTTTTGCAGCACCTGGCAGTCTCTCAGATAAAATATCCTGTAATCAGGCTTTTCCTCCCACCGCTTCACCTGCCCTGTCACAGTCACCTGTGAAGCATCCGGGATGATCCGGCGCAGTGTACACGGATTTGAAATCGCGGATTCAAACCAGATGTTCACTGCTGCCAGCAGAATCAGAACTGCCACTGCCGCCGTACAAAGCGGTCGTTTTCTCAAAACTACTTCTTCTCCTCATTCCATCCCAGGTCAGCCTCCAATGGCTGACTCAAATCTACAGTCTGCATATATTTGACATCGTTTTCGCCGTTAATGGATATCTGCACTTTCCTGACTCCGGTTCCCTGTGTCAGTGAATTGACCAAAGAATAAATCGTCACCTGCGGTTTGACATCATAGGCACCTTTTAAAAAGGTCTTATCAAAATTCACATAACAGATTCCATCCTTTGTTGTCACACTCAGCAGGTTGGTATCCGGATTGATCGTTGCTTTTGCGGCCGACGTCTCCGGGCCTTTCATCAGCTTTTCCACGATCAGCTTCTCCCTGGAAATATTGCTGTTATAGCGGACTTCCATTGTCTGCTCCACCAAAGCATCTCCTGCTTCATTGGAAAAATATAAAGTGAGCGTCCCTGTCTGATACGAACTCGGCGAAGCGCCCTCGCTTTGCACAAAATCATCTTCATTGAGATATCCGAGTACCTGTCCCGAGCTGTCAGTCAGATCCGCGCCTTCCACTTTGATCCAGACACTGTTGATTCCCTCGATCCTGACTAAAGATTTTACCAGAGCCGCTCTCACCAGAGTCTCTTCCACGGTATCCATTTGTTTATATTTTGCATTAAAATCCAGATACAGGATTCCTCCCTCCAGTTCATAACGCTTCACTTTCACATCCTTCGGAATCGGCGGCGTATACTCAATCTCCTCAGACGGCTTTTTCAACTCTTTTATCATTGCTTTTGCCGCCTTGAGCGGATCCTTTTCTTTGCTCTCATAGGACACTTTCTGAAGCCCGGTCCTGTCACTGTTTAAACAATAAATATAAGAATCTCCTTTTTTTACCTCCGTACGTTTGGCACAGGAAACTGTCGTGCACGCAAGACAGATTCCCAGAAAGATGAGGAGAATTTTTCTGACTTTTTTCATCTGCTCCCCCTTATGCTGCATAGGTCAGAGGAATCCGGACGGTAAACGTGGTTCCCTCTCCCTTACTGCTGTAAACTTTGATCGATCCTCTGTGCATGATCACTGCATTACGGGCAATGGCAAGTCCCAGACCTGTTCCTCCGATTTCTCTCGAATGAGACTTGTCCACCCGGTAAAACCGCTCAAAAATATGTGCCTGATCCTCTTCCGGAATTCCAATGCCGGAGTCCATCACCTTCACATAAAAGTACTTGTGATCCGCATTCAGGGAAACTCTTACCCATCCTTCATCCCGGTTATATTTGATCGCATTCTCTACCAGATTGGAAATGGCGAGTGTCAGCTTCATCTCATCGATCTCCGCAGAAACGGGTCGGAAGCTTTCCAGTACCACCTCGATTTTTTTCTTATCGGCAATCGGCTTCAGTCGTTTTAAGATTGTCTCCAGAAGCTCATTGATATTGATCTGTCTGATATTCAGTCCCTGTACTGTCTTGTCCATCTTGACCAGCGTCAGAAGATCACTGATAATATCATTTTCCCGATCAATCTCCTTTGCGATATCTCCCATAAATTCCTGATACAGCTCAATCGGCACATTTTCCTGGGCAAGCAGGGAATCTGCCAGCACTTTCATGGATGTCAGCGGTGTCTTTAACTCATGAGAGACATTGGATACAAACTCCTCTCTGGAATCATTGAGCTGTTTTAATCTTCCCAGCATCTTGTTAAACGCATCAGACAGCTGCCCTGTCTCCGAAAATGTCCCTACATGCAGCCATTCACTTTCATACCCTTCTGTCACATTCTCAATAGACGCAGTGATCCTTCCAAGCGGACGTACAAACCATCCTGCCACAAGTATCCCAAGGGACAATACGACCAGAAAGACTACGATCAGAACTGCGCCGCCCTGTGCGCGCAGCATACGGATCCCATCCAGGACCGTATCCATAGAAACACTGGCCAGCATCACTCCTGTCACTGCCTTTTCTTCCGAAATGACCGGTGCGGTTACCTCGACGTACCGGTTCTTTTTGTCATAGTAGCTCGTGCTCTTGCCCTGCCTGAGACAACGGATCACATTTTCAGATACCATCGTCTTTCCTTCATCCAGACCATACGTATCCTTGATCACATCCAGGTTCTGGTTGATGATCATCACGCGTCCGTTATAAATATTGGTCAGTTGGGTTAAATTTGCATCGATCACTTCTGAAGACGGGTTGGTCAGATACTGATAACTGTTCAGCTGATTGCTTAGAATAGTACATTGATTCTGAATTTCTGCTGTTCTGACCGAAATGGCACGCTGCTCAGATGTTTTCACTGTCCAGACATAAGAAGCCAGACATGGGATCAGCCCAAACACCACAAACAGCACGATCAGCCAGAACCGCATGCTTTTAAATATATGATTCTTTACTCTGATATGTAATTTATCCCTGGAAATAATAACCTACCCCCCATTTTGTGTGTACATACTTCGGCTCGCTCGGATTCAGCTCGATCTTCTCCCGAAGCCTTCTGATATGTACATCCACTGTTCTGGCATCCCCCGGATAATCCACACCCCATACAAGATCCAGCAGATTCTCACGGCTGTAGACTTTGTTCGGATTCATGGCAAGAAGCTCCAGCACATCATATTCTTTTGCTGTCAGATTGATCTCACGCTCTCCGATAAACACTCTTCTGCTCTCACAGTCGATCCGCATATTGCCTTTGACCAGAATCTTGGCAGTCTGCGCACTCTCCTCTTTTCTCGCAGTCCTTCTCATGATCGCTTTGATCCGGGCCTTGACTTCCAGAATATTGAACGGCTTCGTAATATAATCATCCGCTCCGTACTCCAGCCCGAGTATCTTGTCCATATCCTCACTTTTGGCAGTCAGCATGACGATCGGCATGTCGGAAAACTCACGGATGGCCTGACAAACCTGAAACCCATCCATCTTCGGGAGCATCACATCCAGCAGCACGAGGTCATACTCGCAGTTCTTTGCATACTGCAGTGCTTCCTCACCGTCATAGGCACAGTCCACCTCCATGTCGTCCTGTTCCAGACTGAACCGTATCCCTTTCACGATCAACTTTTCATCGTCAACTACTAAGATCTTCTTCTTGCTCATACTTTCTTCCTTCAACTTCCTGCTATACTGTAATATTATCTTTAATCTTATTATACAGACCTTCTTTGATTCCGCTGATCTGCATCAGCTCTTCTGTATTCTGGAACCTGCCGTTTTCTTCCCGATAGGCAATAATACTGTCCGCCCGGGACTCGCCTACACCGGACAACGTCATCAATTCTTCTTTTGTCGCCGTATTAAGATTGACTTTTCCGTCCTGCGGCTTTGTTCCTTCTGCCGGACTTGCCCCCGGCTGTGCTGCTGCCTGTGTCTGCATCTCCTCTTTGGTGGGAATGTAGATCTGCTCTCCGTCCACAACAACCCTTGCCTGATTCACTGCATCCTGTGCAGCCTCGGCTGTCAGTCCGCCCGCCATGGCAATGACTTCATAAAGCCTGTCGTCACTGCCCACTTCATACACGCCGGGCTTTCCGACTGCTCCGCACAGATAGACAAAAATCTTTGTCTCTTTCTTCGGTTCTTTGTCTTCAACCTTCTTTTCTTCTGCAGCGGACTCTTCTTTTTCTTTCTGTGTCTCCTCCAGAGAAATCTCCTTAAGTTCTTCCCCCGACTCTTGCCCGCACCCGCTGATCAGGCACAACGCAGTCAAGATCATAACAACTGTATAATAAGCTTTCTTTTTCCATCTGTCCCTCATATTTCCTCACAATCTCAGACGCAAGGAATCCCCTTTTATATTGGACAGTAATATTGTAACGAAAAACGCTCAAAATTACAATAACATTTTTACAATCCTGTTACGCATTTATTACAATTCTGACGCTCTATTCCCACTGGAAGATTGCAATCCCGATCAGTGCCACAACAAGCCCTGCCAGCTTCCGGAATGCAAACGGCGATTTTTCCACACCAAACATCCCCAGAAGCTCGATCACATACGCCACGATCAGCTGGGAAATTACGATCAGAAGTGCTGCTTTTGCCGGTCCTAAGGATGCCATGCTCTTAACTACGGTCCAGGTAATCCCTGCTCCGATCACGCCTCCTAAGAGCATATATTTCGGTTCCACCTTCGCAAGTGCCGTCACATCCGCTCTTCCTGCCAGAAACCATACCGCCAGACATGCCAGAAAAGCACTTAACTGCACCCAGATATTGCTGACCCACAATCCGGTTGTCTTTGTTACCTGTGTATTAAATACACCCTGAACACTCATCAGCGCCCCGGAAAGAAGGGCAATTAAAAAACCAGTCATCGTTTTCTACCTCCTGAAATTTTTCTCAATTTCTTTTAGTATTTCCCGAATCCTGGTTTTTCATTTATCACTCTGTCAATGCTTTTGTCAATTTTGGGATCATTTCATCCACATGCTCTTTTTCAATGATAAGCGGAGGTACCAGACGCAGTACATTGCCCTGTGCCTGGATCACAAGAAGTCCTTCCTCAATGGCACGGTTATTTACCTGCGCGACCGGTTGCTTTAACACAATACCCTGCATCAGTCCGGTTCCTTTTCGTTCCAGCACGCCATCCACATGTTGTACCAGTTCTTCCAGACGTTCTGTCAGATATTCTGACACTTCATTGACATGCTCCACGATCTTTTCTTCCTCAAAAATGTCGATCACCGTCTTGACTGCCATACATGCCAGTGGGTTACCGCCATAAGTTGCCCCGTGATCTCCCGGCTTTAACGATGCCTGTGCCACTTTTTCTGTCATGGCAAAGGCTCCCACCGGAATACCGTTTCCAATTCCCTTTGCCATAGTCAGAATATCTGGTTTTACCCCGAATTTCTGCCATGCAAACATCGCGCCGGTTCTTCCCATTCCGCACTGCACTTCGTCACAGATCATCAGAATATCGTTCTCATCACAGATCTTACGGATTCCTTCCATGAATTCCTGTGTAGCAAGATTGATCCCTCCTTCCCCCTGTAATGGTTCTAAAATAATTGCGCAGGTCTGATCCGTCACCAGCGCTTTCACACTGTCCAGATTATTGAATTCTGCAAAAGAAACTCCCGGGAGCATCGGTTCAAAAGGTTCTCTATACGCAGTATGTCCAGTCACGGAAACGGCGCCGAAGCTGCGCCCGTGGAACGAATTTTCCATGGCGATAAACTGATATCTGCCCGATTTTTTATTATACGCATATCGTCTTGCCGCTTTTAAAGCCCCCTCATTTGCCTCAGACCCGCTGTTCGTAAAAAATACCCGGTCCATCCCCGAAATCCGGTTCAGTTTTTGTGCTGCCTCTCCACAATTGGTATGATAATACAGGTTGGACGTATGATACAGCTGATCGATCTGGAATTTTAATGCCGCATTCAGCTTCTGATTTCCGTATCCC
>ONZW01001326.1_pt1 | contig 11774 bp, 9 predicted proteins | sample 1671071 | NCBI WGS metagenome assembly ONZW01 (sample SAMN06348119, study PRJEB24527) | human gut metagenome | biome: human gut; feature: ankylosing spondylitis patient; material: feces | host: Homo sapiens | place: China | collected 2015-10
CCTTTACTATATGATTTTTAAATAAAAACTACAGAATTAGGCCTAAAACTCAGGAGCAGTTTTCGGGAGAGTTCCTTGGTCTTGCGCGTCTCCGGAATGTAAACAGTTTGTCTTTCCCAGACGTAAATATCGCCGTTTTTACGCTTTTGCTTCCAAACAGAGATGGTAGTTTTTCCGGTTATTGGCTTAGACATGATCAGGAACCTTCTTCAAATATGCTTATAATTATAATACACACATCTTAAAAAGTCAAAAAAAAAACCTATATTTTTCAATAGGTTTTGAAGAAATATTTAGCTGTCTCGCCTCAAGATGTATTTATCGTCCGACTCTTAGGTAATAAGCACGTATTTTCTGAAAACCTCAAGAGGGGTCTCCCGCTACCCTGCAGGCCTAATCGTTAGGATTGCGTTAGTATCTTCATGTTAAGAACCATGAAGGGGTTGTATTTAAGCTTCTAGTCTGAAGGTCAAATTCCCAGCTACTTTTATTCATGAAGGGTTGAAAGATGCAAGTATCAGATGACTCTAAAAATTTCGCAATGGAAATAACCCGATTTTCTATTGGCTGGCTGTACGTCGACGTGAAATTCTTTGAAGTTGAGCGAACTGTCTTTATCTCCACTGTGTTGGCAACATCCACACTTTATGAAATCTTCAAGAATTTGACCAAATTTTGTCCTGTTCCTTTTCCTCAGAATGTATTTTTCCAATCCAAAAAGGAGGACCCCAGATACTCCATTAAATACAAAGATGACGTCGCCTTTGAATACAGCATTCATTGGTCTGAGGAATCTGACGGTTATCGGTGGGACATCCGCAGAATCGAATTAGAAAAAGAAGATGACTTTGACATCGAAGTTTCTTTTTATGATGCAAACCCGGATTTGTACGGCCACGATGAGAAGCTTCTTGCCTCTCATGTCATGCCCTTTAAAGAATTTGCTTATGAGTTTGTACGTCTAGTCGATATGATGTTCAAGAAGTACGGGATGCAAGGAACATTAGCGAACATAGAGGACGAGTATGAAACGAGCCTGCCTCTCCTCCCTCAGTTCATTGCGCTTAAGGCGTATGTGTTGAATCGAACGGAAGGAATCCAATCCGAATTTCAAAAAGACGGGCCTGACGATCCGGATACGATTACGGCCTTCAGCAGTTTCCGAAAAGAAATGGAGATCCTCGCGGCAGATATGTGATCGATTGAATCTTTTCAGATTCAGTTAAAACGGCCGGGTAAGAATCCAAAGAATCTTTTCCCGGCCGTTTATGCAATGCAGAGCTTTCCTGTCAACTATCGACGAGCTTTAATCTTCTTAGAAACAAACCATGTAAAGAAGACCGGAATAAAGAACGTCGTGATAAACGTAGCAGCCAGCATACCGCCCAACACGCCTGTACCCATGGACTGACGAGCTGCCGCACCGGCACCGGTTGCCGTCGCCAGCGGAATGACGCCCAAGATGAAGGCCATGGAGGTCATCACAATCGGACGCAAGCGGAGTTTCGCAGCTTCCAGCGCTGCCTGTCTTGCTTCAAGTCCCTCTTCCATCTTCTGGGCCGCAAACTCCACAATCAAAATGGCGTTCTTAGCTGTCAAACCAATCAGCACAAGCAACCCGATCTGGAAGTAAATATCGTTCGAGAAGCCGCGGAAATACGTCGCTACAAGCGCACCCAACACCGAGTAAGGCACTGCCATCACCACGGCAATCGGAAGCGACCAGCGCTCGAACTGTGCCGCCAAAATCAGGAACACAATAATCAAACCGAAAGCAAACGCGGCAGCAGATGAACTACCGATACGTTTTTCATGGAAAGCCTGACCCGTCCAGTCCACGTAATAGCCGCTCGGCAAATACTGACTTTCAGTGTCTACGGCGCGGATCACGTCGCCGGTGGAATAACCTTGTGCGGCATTCACGTTCATAGACGCAGCTAGGAAGCCGTTTTCACGTTTCAGAGATTCCGGACCGGATGTACGTTCAACGTGCGCCAATGTGGACAGCGGCACCATCTTGCCGGTATCCGAGCGGACATAAAGATCGCCCAGCGACTCCGGTGTCATGCGATACGGGGCATCGGCCTGAATAATGACGCGGAAGATTTTGCCGATACGCGTAAAGTCATTGACGTACTTGCCGCCCATGAAATAGCCGAGCGTGTCATAAACGTCGGAAATCGCAACACCCATGGCCAAAGCCTTCGCTTCATCAACAGTAAGGTAAAGCTGAGGAGCATCGGCCTGGATCATCGATCGGCCGGAGGCAATCTCTGGGCGAGCGACAAGACGCTGACGGAAATCCTCAGCCACTTGCTGGAGCTCCAGCGGATTGTCCGATTCTCTGGACTGAATATAGAAGTCCAAACCGCCGGCACGACCCAAACCGCGGATCGGTGCCGGGTTCACGGCCTGACCTACAGCGTCCGTACGAGCGTTCACCAATGTCTGAAGCTGGCGACGAATCGTTTCTGCGCTGCGCGTTCTTTGATCCCAGGGCTTTAACTGAACAATCAGAGACGCAGCATTGGATTTCGTGTCATTGGCGATCGTATCGTTAGCCACCAGCGCCGTCACGTTCTCAACCTCGGGGATCTTGCGAATCTCTCTGCTCAAGTCTGTGACCACGACACCGGTACGGTTCAAAGTCGCTCCTTCCGGCAGCTGAATCGCCACGCGCAAAATACCTTGGTCTTCGCGTGGGACAAAAGAAGTCGGCACGATCTGAAGGAATTGCCAGCATCCGACGATGACTGCTACAAGAATCGCAGCTGTAAACCAACGATGGCGAAGGTTAAACGACACGCCTTTGATGTAGTTCAGCTTGAAACGTTCGAACCCGTCGTTAAAGAGCTGGAAGATCTTGAAAGGCTTGTTCTTGTGTTTGAGCAAAATAGCGCACAAGGCCGGCGTCAGCGTCAAAGCCACAAAACCCGAAAGCACCACGGAAACTCCGATGGTCACAGCAAATTGACGATACAGCTCACCGGCAATACCGCCCAAGAACGCCACCGGTGTAAATACCGTACTCAGCACCAGCACAATGGCAACCAGAGCGCCCGCCACTTCCTTCATAGCCTTCTGAGAAGCTTGGAAAGCGTTGAGCTTTTCCGTCTCCATAATACGTTCGACGTTTTCCAGCACCACGATCGCATCGTCCACCACAATACCGATGGCGAGCGTCATCGCAAAAAGCGTCAAGGTATTCAGAGAGAAATTCAGAGCCCAGAGACCGGCTAATGTACCGATCAAAGAAACCGGCACCGCAAGCATCGGGATAAGGGTCGCGCGCCAATTTTGCAGGAAGAGATACACAACCAAAAGCACGAGAAGACCGGCTTCCAGTAAGGTTTGAACCACCTCATTAAGGGCAGCCTCGACGAATCTTGAGTTATCGTCCGTAATCACATAAGCGATATCATCCGGGAAGTTCTTGGAGAGCTCCTGAAGCCGCTTTTTGACATCCACAGCCGTCTGCATGGCGTTAGCGCCTGTCTGCAGGTAAACAGCAAACGTAACGCTCGGAACATCGTTTAATTGGTTGTATGCCTCATAACTGCGGTTTCCGACTTCGACCCGGGCAATGTCGTGAATGCGAACAATACCGTCAGCACCGCGCGAACGGACGGTGATATTGCCGAACTCTTCCGGTGTCAGCAACTGACCTTTTGTGCGAATCGTATAAACCAGCTGCTGATCATCAGTCGTCGGAGACGTACCGACTTTACCGGCAGCGTACTGATTGTTCTGCTCTTCGATCGCTTTGCGCACATCGATAGCCGTAATGCCGAGCTGAGCCATTTTCTTCGGATTCAGCCAAATACGCATCGCGCTTTGTGCGTTACCGAAAACGTCCGCGTCACCGACACCGGGAACGCGTTTAATGGCATCCACAACGTTCAGGTTCACATAGTCGGCCAGCTGAATCGGTTTTAGAGTGCCATTCGGAGAATAAAACGGCACGATCATCAGCGTTTCTTCGCTGCGCTTACGGACGTTCACGCCGTTCTGTCGAACGCTTTCCGGCAACCGTCTTTCTGCAGATCGCACGCGGTTATTGATCTCCAGCATCGCGTCGTTCGGATTTGTACCGACTTCGAACGTGCAGGTAATACGAACATTTCCGTTCGAACGGATGGAAGTTTCGTAATAAAGCAGGCCTTCAACACCGGAGAGCTGATCCTCGATTGGCGCAGCAACTGTCTTAGCCAATGTCTGTGCGTCAGCCCCTTCATAAGAAGTTGAAATAAAAACAACCGGCGGCGTGATGTCAGGATATTGGCCCATCGGCAGGACACGTCCTGCGAGCAGACCCGCAATCACGATCAAAATCGACATGACAGATGCGAAAATCGGCCGCCGAATACAGAATTGAGAAAGCATTTCGGTTCACCTATCGCAAGTTATTTTTCAGTCGGCTTTGAAGCGGTTTTCTTGTCTTGGTTTAAGGCCACCTTGGCCTTGTCTCTGAGTTTCTGGATCTGATCAATGATCACAAGATCTCCGGATTTGAGGCCGGAGGTGATAATCCAATCTTTGCCTGACCAGCGACCCACCGTCACAGACTGAGCCCTCGCGACACCGTCTTTGTATAAATAGACGCTGTAAGTTCCGTCGGGCAGCTGGCGCACCGCCGATTGAGGAATCAGATAAACGCCCTTCTGTGTGCCGAGCGTCAAACGGATCGTCACATATTGTCCCGGAAGCAGCTCAGCAGAACGTTCAATCTCCGCGCTTAGCGAACGGGTACCCGTCTGAGGATCGATTTGAGTAGCGGCAAAATTAATGCGCGCAGGAACTTCCACGCCTGTTTTCTCATGCACCACACTCACTGGAGAGTCTTCGGTGATCGTGAATCCGTGCAGATCATTATCGCTTAAAGAAAAGCGAGCCTTAAGTTGATCATCCTGTGTAATATCAGTTAAGGCCGAATTGTTGGCGGTTACCAGTGTTCCGGGATTGATTAAAGACCTGCCGGCAATTCCGCTCACAGGCGCTTTAACCGACGTGTAATCAAGTTGAATTTTGGTTTGCAGCGCTTTAGCCTTTGCTGCCGCTAGATTTGCCTTACAGGACTCCAAGGCGCTGATGCGGTCTGAATATTCTTTTTCGCTTACAGCATTAACTTTGCGCAAAGCTGCAAATCGCTTGGCTTCTCTCTCCGCCTGTTTCAGTTCCACCTGCGCTTGAATAACCGACGCTTCTGCGCTCTGATTAGCGGCATCGAAAGGTGCCGGATCAATCGTAAAGAGCACATCGCCTTGTTTGACGCTCTGTCCTTCAGCATAGTGCCGCTGCAGCACGGGACCAGTCACTTGAGGATAAACAATCACGGCTTTAGAACCTTCCGTCTGCCCGAACACTTCGGCCACATACGGCAGAGTGGTAGGTTCGGCTTTAAGCGTTGTTACTTGGATGGCTTGAACTTTCTGCTTGACTGCTTCTTTGTCATTACATGCGGTTAAACAGGATATGAGGCCTAAGATGCATATAAGGCTGAGGATTGTTCGATTCAGCATGATGTGTTATGTATTTTTTTTCGTCGACAAATGTGAGAATACCTCAAACGAAGGCCTTCTCATAAGTAAACTCATGCTCCACAGTATTTGTCCTATAGTCTACAAAAGAGGAATAGTTGCCCTAATATCTCTCTTGGGACGGAAATCGATCAACGGAGGTTTTAGACACCTAACGCCTGATTTCACCCATGATTTCGGTGTTCTGAATCGAATTTAGTCTGCAAATCTTTTTCACAAAAATTTTTTGATGATGAAAAAATCCCGACTTCAACGGGTAAGTCAAAATCGGGATTGAATTATTAATTCAGAGGCGAATTACTTGAAGAGCTTGCCGAGCTTTTCGAAGAAACTTTTTCTTTCCGGCGCGTGATGATCTTTCTTGCTGTGATTGATCGACGCATCGAACTGTCTCAGGATGTCCTTCTGTTCAGTCGTCATATTTACCGGAATCTCCACAGTGGTATGAACGTACAGGTCGCCCTTCTCAGCATTGCGAACACTACGGATGCCGTGGCCTCTCAAGCGGAAGGTCTTTCCGGACTGAGTCCCCTCGGGAATGCGCAATGTGGCTTTGCCCGTTAACGTCGGGACTTCGAGTTCACCTCCGAGCGCCGCCGTCACAAAACTCATGGGCATCTCCATGTGCAGATCCTGCCCGTCACGTTCAAAGATGTCATGGGGCTTGATGCGAATGCGGATGTAAAGATCGCCTGCGGGGCCGCCGTTTTGTCCGGGCGATCCGCGGTCGGGAATACGCATACGGTTGCCGTCATCCACACCGGCGGGAATCGTAATCTCGAGTTCTTTCTTCTCTTCCTGCATACCGGTGCCGTGGCACTTGTGGCAGGGATGAGGAATGTACTTGCCGGTTCCGTGGCAGCGCGGACAGGTCTGCTGAATCTGGAAGAAGCCGGCGCCGGCGCGGACATAACCGCTGCCGTGACAGGTCGGGCAGGTTTCTACCTTCGTGCCCTTTTCTGCACCGGATCCGCCGCAGGCTGTGCACTTGCTCCAGGAGGGAACCTTAATCTTTGTCTTGTAGCCTTCTGCGGCTTGTTCAAGCGTGATATCGAGGTCATAAATCAGATCTTCACCGCGGAACATCTGCTTATTCTGTCCGGAGCTGCGGGCGTGTCCTCCGCCGAAAATCTCGGAGAAAATATCGCCCATATCGCCGAACTGAGATGCATCAAAACCTCCGAACCCGCCGAATCCGCCGGCACCGGCGCCGCCGGCGCCGCCGTTGAATGCAGAACGGCCGTAGCGGTCATATGCCGCACGCTTTTGCTCGTCCTTCAGCACTTCATAGGCTTCGCCTACTTGTTTGAATTTTTCTTCGGCATGCTTGTCCCCTTTGTTGCGGTCAGGGTGATACTTCATCGCCATGCGGCGATAACCTTTCTTGATCTCTTCCTGAGTAGCAGTACGGGTGACTCCCAGTACCTCGTAATAATCAAAATCTTCTTCGTCAGCCATTCTTTACGGAATTCGGTTATCGGGTAAAAACCCTTAAATTTTGTCTCTTTATCTACGCCATGAGGCCGCAACCTTACGGAAACGGCCTCATTTACGTTAGTTACAGTCTAACAAGTTTCAGAATTAGACTTCTTTGAAGTCGGCATCGACAACGTCGTCATCTTTCTTCTGAGACTTCGGAGCTTCCTGCTGAGCACCCGGCTGAGCCTGCTGCTGATTCAGCTTTTCGCCGATCTTCTGAGCAGCAGCCATCAAAGCGTCAGTACGTTTTGTGATCAGATCCTTGTCTTCGCCCTTAACAGCTTCTTCAAGGTCGTTGATCGCAGTTTCGCAGGCAGCACGGTCAGCGCCGTCAACCTTTTCACCGAGGTCCTTCAGGGTCTTGCGAACCTGATGGATGCTGGATTCGGCTGTGTTGCGAGCCTGAGCCAGTTCGGCACGGCGGCGGTCTTCTTCCTTGTTGGCTTCAGCATCGGCAACCATTCTTTCGACATCGGCGTCGCTCAAACCGGAGTTAGCCTTAATCGTGATCTGGTTTTCCTTGCCGGTAGCCTTATCCTTAGCGGAAACATGAAGAATACCGTTGGCGTCAATATCGAATGTCACTTCGATCTGCGGCAGTCCTCTCGGAGCCGGAGCGATGCCTTCAAGGTTGAATTCGCCAAGCAGCTTGTTGTCTGCTGCCATTTCACGTTCGCCCTGGTAAACCTTAATGGTTACAGCAGGCTGATTGTCTTCGGCAGTAGAGAACACCTGAGAGTGCTTTGTCGGGATCGTGGTGTTGCGCTTGATCATCGGAGTCATCACGCCGCCCAGGGTTTCAATACCGAGGGTAAGCGGTGTAACGTCGAGAAGCAGAACGTCGCTGCGGTCGCCGGACAGAACAGCGCCCTGAATAGCAGCACCCATAGCAACGGCTTCATCCGGGTTCACGTCCTTACGCGGATCCTTCTTGAAGAATTCCTTAACAGCTTCCTGAACAGCCGGCATACGTGTCTGACCGCCGACGAGGATAACGTCGGAGATGTCTTCAATAGTAGCGTTGGCATCCTTCAGGGCCTTGCGGCAAGGTTCGATTGTTCTTTCAATCAGATCTTCGCAGAGGCTTTCGAGCTTAGAACGTGTCAGTGTGATGTTCAGATGTTTCGGACCTGTTGCATCAGCAGTGATGTAAGGCAGGTTGATTTCTGTTTCCTGACGGCTGGACAACTCGATCTTGGCCTTTTCAGCGGCGTCTTTCAAACGCTGCAGAGCCAGAACGTCCTGACTCAGGTCAATGCCTGTGTCCTTCTTGAATTCTTTGATGACGTAGTCAACGATTCTCTGGTCGAAGTCTTCGCCGCCAAGGAATGTATCGCCGTTGGTGGACAGAACTTCAAACTGTTTTTCACCGTCAACATCGGCTAAGTCGATGATGGAGATATCGAATGTGCCGCCGCCCAGGTCATAGACAGCGATCTTACGATCTCCCTTGCCGCCTTTATCAAGACCGAAAGCCAAAGCAGCAGCTGTCGGTTCGTTAATGATACGGCGGACATCCAAACCGGCGATCTTACCGGCGTCCTTAGTAGCCTGACGCTGGGAGTCATTGAAGTAAGCCGGAACCGTAATAACGGCTTCCTTAACTTCTTCACCGAGATAGTCTTCGGCGGTCTTCTTCATCTTACGAAGAATTTCAGCAGAAACCTGCTGCGGAGCCAGATCCTTGTCGCCGAGAACCTGAACCCAGGCGTCGCCGTTGGCAGCCTTGATGATCTTGTAAGGCATCAGTTTGATGTCTTTCTGAACTTCTTTATCGTCGTAGCGACGGCCGATCAAACGTTTGATCGCGAAAAGTGTGTTGGCAGGATTCGTAACAGCCTGACGTTTAGCAGGAGCGCCGACAAGCACTTCTTTTTCAAGATATGCAACGACGGAAGGTGTGGTGCGAGCACCTTCGCTGTTTTCGATCACACGGACCTTGTCACCTTCAACAACCGCAACGGCGGAGTTTGTTGTACCAAGGTCAATACCAATAATTTTTGCCATTTTTAAATTTCCTCACTTGCCGGCAGAAGGGCTGCCCGCTGTTAAGTTTCTATATTGAGTCGTTTCCTGAAAAAACAAGTCTTACTGCGCGACTGCCACCATCGCCGGACGAAGAACTCGATCGGCAATCTTCCAACCGCGTTGGAACACTGTTGCGACGCAGCCCGGCTGGACTGCAGGATCTTTCACCATTGTTATCGCCTGCATTGTGTTGGGATCAAATTTAAGACCCACAGGGTTCTCACACTTCATCCCGTTATGCTCCAGTGCGCTCAGCAGCTGGCGGTAGGTAATCTCAAGGCCTTCTTTGAAGGGGCCTTTTTCATTTGCGGACGCTTCTAGCGCTTTTTCCATGCTGTCTACGACCGGCAGCATAGACTCTGCAAATTTTTCAATGCCGAATTTACGGGCTTTAGCAACATCTTCAGAGGCGCGGCGGCGGGTGTTGTCTGCTTCGGCAACGGCACGTACATAAAGGTCGTAGTTTTCTGCGGCCTTGGCCTGTGCTTTAGCTAATTCAGCAGAGAGATCCAGATCCGGAAGTTCCGGAGCTTCAGCCGGAGCCTGCTGGGCTGCTTCGTCCTGAGGTGGGACGTTCTGTCCGTTCTTTAATTCGTTTTCTTGCATTAACTGTCCTCAAGTTTTTTTCAGAAATCGGGGTCCGGTTGTCCCGAACCCTTTAATGGTTGATATGGGGTCGCCCGATCCTTTTTTCAACCTTTGATGAATGACATTATGAGAACAGCCCATCCTTTCAAGAGCCGACATCACCCGAATTAAGCAAATCAGGAAGAGAAAATCTGTAGCAAATTAAACGATATACGGGAATAACACCCGCCTAGCGCTTGAAAACCAAAGGGTTTTCCCTTAGCTCGTTTTTTCAAGCGAAAAAAGTAACAAAATTATTCCGGCCAGTGACGAAGTTCGTCTTCGACGATGCTCTCAACCAGCGAAACGGAAGCCTCGGAATCATTCAGACAAGGAATGTAGTGGAAGGATTGGCCGCCTGCTTTCTGCCAAGTCTCCTTGAGCTCCAGGCCGATTTCTTCAATCGTCTCGAGGCAGTCGGTATGAAATCCCGGGCAGATAACGTCTAATCGTTCAATGCCCTCTCCGACGAGTTCGCGAACCGTGTCGTCCGAGTAAGGCTTTAACCATTCTTCCTTACCGAAACGGGACTGGTAGGAAAGCACTACCTTTGTCGGGTCCGCCCCGAGTTCCTTGATCAGGAGGTCAGCCGTTGCGCGAACTTGTTTCGGATAGGGATCGCCTTCCCTGCAGTAGCGGACCGGCATGCCGTGGAAAGACAGCATCAATCGGTCCTTCTCGCCGAGCGGACCGACTTTTGCCCAATGCTCGCGAATTTGATCGGCAAGCGCTTTAATGTACAGGGGATGCGTGTGATAGTCGCGGATGAAGCGCACCTTCGGGTGGCTCTTCATCTGCTGCATAGCTTTCGAGACGGCGTCGGAAACAGAGGCCGTCGTCGAGGAGGAATACTGCGGATAAAGCGGGAGGACGAGGACACGGTCAAAACCGTGCTCGTTGTGAATCGCTTTAAAAACTTCGACCTGCGAAGGATTGCCGTAACGCATGCCGACAAACACATCGGCATCAACGGCCTTTTCCTGCAGACGCTGACGCAGCTTATCGGCGATGCGATCGGTGTAGACCTTCAGCGGCGCACCCTCTTTCATCCAAACCTGCGCATAACGCGCGGCGGACTTGGGACTGCGGCGCGGCAGAATGACCAAATTTAACAGCGTCTGCCAAAAAATCGGATTTAAATCGACAACCCGTCGATCGGAGAGAAACTCCCGCAGATAGGGTTTGAGCGCCGAAGCAGTCGGTTCATCAGGAGAACCGAGGTTAATAAGGAGTACCGCGGTCTTCGGGCTCTTTTCAGTCATATCTTCTTAATTCTTAACGGGAAAGGATTTCGTCTTGAACCGCTTTAGCGCGGCGGCTATGAAGATACCCGATAAGCAAAGCTACGGCAAGAGACATCCAGAACTTGCCCAGAACCTGTCCGAAGATAAATTCAATGGAGCCGAAAGCCAGAGAAAGGAAGATGGCGCTGTCGACCATAGAGCCCACCAAACCGCTTGCCATAATGGCCCAAGCCGGCCATTTCTTGCGCATCGGTGTGTAGACCACGAGGTCAGCCAATTCGGAGAAGAAGAAAGCCATCACGGAAGCCAAGACCAGGGACGGTTCGGAAAAAAGTGCGGACAGCGCTGCGCCGATAATGATGGCGTAAAGCGACCAGCGAACACCAAGCTTGGCCTGCAGTCCGTCGCGGAGCACCAGTGCTACGCCGGCCATAAGCACGCCGCTCGGAGCCATGATGCCGGGCCAAACCGGAATCAAACAGGGGCCATCGGCGGTACAAACCGTGCCGACATTCATCACCACCCAGTTCATCGCCGGGATGGTCAGAATAAAGAGGATAAAGTAGAGGATTCCGACTGAATAGTCTTTGGTACTTCTTAAAGGCATTTCAACTCCGTTTCCGGCTGCACATACCGGGGGAAAATTAGATACATTCAGCGGCCGCGGAAACAAAAATCGAAGGTGCGTGTCGGCAGAAATCCGAGGCTTCCTTCGTTCGGTTTGCGAGGGAACCCGCAATGGCCGCCCTCAGCGGGATATTCTAACGTCACAAACTTAGAAACTTCATCAATCTTCGGTAAAACCAGGTTCGACGCACGATATTAATAAAAAATCTGAATAATATCTGCGAAAATTTCT
>ONZW01001327.1_pt1 | contig 11770 bp, 9 predicted proteins | sample 1671071 | NCBI WGS metagenome assembly ONZW01 (sample SAMN06348119, study PRJEB24527) | human gut metagenome | biome: human gut; feature: ankylosing spondylitis patient; material: feces | host: Homo sapiens | place: China | collected 2015-10
ACAGGAAGGGGTGGTTTGTCAAGATTGTATAAAAAATTTTTCAACCTTTCGGCAAAATGCCTGAGAAAAGCCATGCGATTTGTGCGGCGTGTACCTTTAGAATATGCTATACTAAGGATACAGAAGAAATAAAGCCGGAGGTGTTTTTATGAAGATCACATTTCTGGGCGCGAACCATGAGGTCACCGGCAGCTGCACTTTGATCGAAGCGGCTGGGCAGCGCTTTTTGATCGACTGCGGCATGGAGCAGGGCAAGGATGTATACGAGAACCAGCCCATCCCGGTAGCACCCGGCGAGATCGACTGGGTGCTGGCCACCCATGCACACATCGACCATACCGGTATGCTGCCGCTGCTGGTGCGCAACGGCTTCCGCGGCAAGATCTATGCCACGAACCCCACGGTGGAGCTGTGCGGCATCATGCTGCGGGACTCGGCCCATATTCAGGAATTTGAAGCGGAGTGGAAAAACCGCAAGGGCCAGCGCTCCGGCGCAGAACCGGTGGAACCGATGTATACTGTGCAGGATGCTGAAGCAGCCATGAAGCTGTTTGTGGGCAAGGCCTATGAGCAGCGCTTCCAGCTTGCACCGGGCATTGAAGCCCGCTTTGTGGATGTGGGCCATCTGCTTGGCTCGGCCAGCATAGAGCTTTGGATCACCGAGGGTGAGACCACGACCAAGCTGGTATTCTCCGGTGATATCGGCAATCTGGATCAGCCCATCATCAAGGATCCTGCTTACATCAAAGAGGCGGACTACGCCTTTATGGAATCTACCTACGGCGACCGCAGCCACGGCCCGAAGCCGGACTATGTGAGCGAACTGACGAAGATCCTGCAGCGTACCTTTGACCGGGGCGGCAATGTGGTCATTCCCAGCTTTGCGGTGGGCCGCACGCAGGAGATGCTCTACTTTATCCGTGAGATCAAGGAAAAGGGCCTTGTGAAGGGACACGGCAACTTCCCGGTGTACATTGACAGCCCGCTCGCCATCGAGGCGACCCGCATCTTTAAAGATACCGACCCGGACTGCTTTGATGCGGACACCCGCGCTCTGCTGGAAAAAGGCATTGATCCGATCACCTTCCCGGGGCTGCGCGTCACGGTGACCAGTGATGAATCCCGCATGATCAATGCAGACCGCGTGCCAAAGGTCATCCTCTCGGCCAGCGGTATGTGCGAGGCAGGCCGCATCCGCCACCACCTCAAGCACAATCTGTGGCGGCCGGAGTGCACCATTCTGTTCGTGGGCTATCAGGCGGTGGGCACGCTGGGCCGCACCCTGCTGGAAGGTGCCACGACGGTAAAACTGTTCGGTGAACCTATTGAGGTGCAGGCAGAACTGTGCCAGCTCACCGGCATGTCCGGCCATGCGGACAGAGAAGGTCTGCTGCGGTGGGTGAACTCCTTTGAGCAGAAACCAAAGCGTGTGTTCGTGATGCACGGCGAAGATGAGACCGAGGACCACTTTGTGCAGACCTTGACGGAACAGGGCTTCACTGCCTGCGCACCCTACAACGGCGCACAGTGGGCCATCGGAGCCGAGGGAGCCGTATGCCTGCAGGAGGGCATGCGCGTCCGCATTGAGCACAAGGCCAATGAAGGCCAGAGCCGTGCTGCCAGTGTGTTCCAGCGGCTGGTCAGCGCCGGCAAGCGCCTGCTGCGGGTCATCGAGCACAACGAGGGCGGCGCAAACAAAGACCTTGCCAAGTTTGCCGACCAGATCAATGCCCTGTGCGATAAGTGGGACCGATAAAGCAAAACAAAAGCGCCGTGACCCAAAAGGCCACGGCGCTTTTTTGCATGGAGCGGGCAATGGGAATCGAACCCACCTCCTCAGCTTGGAAGGCTGATATACTAGCCGATGTACGATGCCCGCATTTACGAACGATATTATAGCATGTTCCGGCACAAATGTCCAGCCCAATTTTTGTATGTTCCTTAAAGCACTGGAAAAGAATGCCGGAACGGCCTTGCTTTTCCATACGGCTCTGCTACAATAGAAAAGAACGGAGGGAGAGAGGATGGAGCCGGAAGCAGAGATCATTCGTGCGCAGCTGTTTGCCCTGCGGGATGAAGCATACCGCACCTTTCACAGTGCGTTGATGCCCACCGTGCCGCCGGAAACGGTGATCGGCGTGCGCGTTCCGGCTCTGCGCAAGTTGGCAAAACAGCTCGCAGGCACAGCGCAAGCAGAAGTGTTTTTACGGGCCCTGCCGCATGGATACTACGAAGAGAACAACCTCCACGCGTTTCTGATCGAACTTATCCGGGACTACGACAGGGCGCTGGCTGAAACGGAAGCGTTCCTGCCCTACATCAACAACTGGGCCACCTGTGACTGCTTTTGCCCCAAAGTGTTTACAAAGCACAAGAAGGAACTGCTGGTGCCCATTCGCCGCTGGCTGGATTCGGGCGAGGTGTACACCGTGCGCTATGGCATGGAGATGCTGATGCGCTATTATCTGGATGATGCATTCCGGCCGGAATATCTGGAATGGGTGGCCGATGTGCACAGCACGGAATACTATATCAATATGATGCGGGCATGGTATTTTGCCACAGCACTGGCAAAGCAGCCGGATGCCGCGCTGCCGTGGCTCACAGAAAAGCGGCTGGATCTGTGGACCCACAACAAAGCTATCCAGAAAGCGGTGGAAAGCCGCCGCATTCCGCTCGGAATGAAGCAGCTGCTGCGCGGTCTGCGCAGCCGTTCATAAAAGCTTCCGGATTTCCGCGCAGATTTCCTGTTTACTTTATGGATGTTTTATTGTAAAATAAGCTATAGTAAAAAATGCCAGGGTATGCCTATGCCCTGACGGAAGATAAAAACAGGTGGTGTTTGGATTATGGCATTGAAATATCAGCGTATCCTTCTGAAGATCAGCGGCGAAGCACTGGGCGGCGAAAAGGGCATGGGTTTTGATGAACCCACTATGGACGCGATCTGCGGCGGCGTGAAGAAAGCACACGAGCTGGGCGTGCAGATCGGCATTGTTGTGGGCGGCGGCAACTTCTGGCGCGGCCGTTCCAGCGGCAAGATGGAGCGCACACTGGCCGATAAGATCGGTATGCTGGCAACCGTGATGAACGCACTGGCTGTTTCCGATAAGCTGGAACAGCTGGGTGTGCCCACTGAGGTGTTCACCTCCATCACCATGCCGCAGGTGGCACAGCCCTTTACACGCAAGGATGCTCTGCGCGCCATGGATGAGGGCAAGATCGCCGTGTTCGGCGGCGGCACCGGCAACCCGTTCTTCTCCACGGATACGGCAACCGCTCTGCGCGCTGTGGAAGTGAGCGCCGATGTGATGTTCAAGGCTACTATGGTGGATGGCGTTTACGATAAGGATCCCCACAAGTACGCCGACGCAAAGAAGTATGATACCCTCACCTTTACCAAGGTGCTGGAAGACCAGCTGGCTGTTATGGATGGCACTGCTGCCACTCTGTGCCGCGACAACAAGCTGCCCATCCTCGTGTTCGATCTGGCCGACCCGGACAACATTGCCCGTGCCGTGCAGGGCGAGAATGTGGGCACACTGGTTTACGAGGGCTGAAACGCCTGCAGCCGACATACATTATAGGGCAGACGCATTGCAGCGCAGCCCCAAGATAAAAAGGAACAGGAGACTACCGCAATGAGCAGCAACACCAAGGTTTACGAAGACAAGATGAAGAGCTCGGTCGAACATCTGGGCCGCGAACTGGGCGCTGTGCGCGCAGGCCGCGCAAATCCCGCTGTGCTGGATAAGGTCAGCGTGGATTATTATGGTGCCCCCACTCCCATCCAGCAGGTGGCATCCGTGGCTGTGGCCGAAGCACGCACCCTGACCATTACCCCGTGGGACCGTACTCTGCTGCGCCCCATCAGCAAGGCCATCATGGCCAGCGATGTGGGCATCACTCCCATTGATGACGGCTCTACCATCCGCCTGAACTTCCCGGCTCCCACCGAGGAGCGCCGCAAGCAGCTGGCAAAGGAAGTTTCCAAGCTGGGCGAGGAGGCTAAGGTGGCAGTGCGCAACATCCGCCGCGAGGCTATGGATAAGGCCAAGGCCATGAAGAAGGCCGGCGAGCTGACCGAGGACAGCCAGAAGACCATGGAAGAGGATGTCCAGAAGCTGACCGACAAGTATATCAAGAACATCGATGCTGCGGTGGAAGAAAAGCAGAAGGAGATCATGTCTGTCTGATCTGCGCAGATGCAATAGACTGGAGGTGCCGTGCGCTGAAGAAGAGTGCGCGGCACTTTTGTTGAAGGCGGCGTTGCTGCCGGGAGGAAACAATGGCGCATCCTAAAGAATTTGCCGAGGGCCTTTCCATCGGCATCATCATGGACGGCAACGGCCGCTGGGCAAAGAACCGCGGCCTGCCCCGCACTGCCGGGCACAAAAGAGGCGCAGAGGTGTTCAGCGATATCGCAGATTACTGCGATGAGCTGGGCGTTTCGTCGGTGTACTTCTATGCGTTTTCCACCGAGAACTGGAAGCGTCCACTGGAAGAGGTCAACGCCATCATGCGGCTGTTCGGCGAATATCTGCTGAAGGGCTTTGACTACAAGAACCGCAATATCCGCATCAAGTTTATGGGCGACCGCACGGTGCTGGATGAAAAGCTGCAGCAGCTGATGAACAAGCTGGAAGCAGATTCTTCGGTCAAGACCGGCATGACAACTACGGCGGCCGCCCGGAGATCGTGCGGGCGGCGCAGCAGCTGGCGGCAAAGGCGGCGGCAGGGGAGATAAAGCCCGAAGAGATCACGGAACAGCTGCTCAGCGATGCCATGTATACCGCTGGCCAGAAGGACCCGGATTTTATCCTGCGTCCCAGCGGAGAGAAGCGGCTGTCCAACTTCATGCTCTGGCAGGCAGCTTACTCGGAACTGGTAGAAATGGACGTTCTGTGGCCGGATTTCACCCGCAGCGATCTGGACGCTGCCATTGAGGAGTTCAATCATCGTTCCCGCCGGTTTGGCGGACTGTAAAACCCAAGACCTCCTGCACACGGTGCAGGGACCGGACGGCCCGGCGGCTTTGCCGGAGCCAAACTTAATCCAGAGGGGTGCGGCACCCGACCGGTGAAAAGGAGATCCAAGCTATGAAAACACGTGTTATTACTGCGATCGTGGGCATCATCGTACTGATCGGCGTGATGTTCACCTTCAACACTCTGATCTTTAATCTGGTCATCGCGGCCATTACGCTGATCGCCGTTCACGAGATCTACAGTGCCCTCGGCTTTGAAAAGAAGGACTGGCTGATGTATGCGGTTCTGGTGCCGTATACACTGCTGGTCATGACGAGCAACTATCAGGTCATGCGGCGTCTGGTGATGCCGATGTCCTTTCTGCTGGTCACCTTTTATGCCATCTATCTGGTGGTGCGCAATGGTACCATCAGCTATCAGAAGGCCAGCGGTCTGCTGATGTTCTCCGGTATCGTGATCTTCTGCTTCTATTCCTTTATCCGGCTCAAGGAGCTGCTGCCGGTGGAGCAGTACGGCTACGATGCGGTGTTCTTTATCTTGCTCATCCTCTGCTTTGCCTGGGGCGGCGATACCTGTGCCTACTTTGCAGGCCGTGCCTTTGGCAAGCACAAGCTCTGCCCGGTGGTCAGCCCCAAAAAGACCGTGGAAGGTGCCATTGGCGGTGTTCTGGGCACCATGGTGTTCGGTGTGATCATCACACTGGTGTACTCAGTGGCGGCAAACCGGATGGAAGCCTTCACCCGCTCCAACATTGGCGTTTCCATGTATGTGATCATTGCACTGCTGGGCTGCGTGGCGGCGGTGCTGGGCATTTATGGCGATCTGTTTGCCAGTGTGGTCAAGCGCCAGTGCGGCATCAAGGATTACGGCACCATCTTCCCGGGGCACGGCGGCATTCTGGACCGCTTTGACAGTGTGATGTTCATTGCGCCCTTTGTGACCATGGTCATTACGGCGGTGTTCTACTATTAAAAGGGGGAACGTGTGATGTCGAAAAAAATCACTCTGCTGGGTTCTACCGGTTCCATCGGCACCCAGAGCCTGGATGTGATCCGTGCACAGGGCTATGAGGTGTTCGGCCTTTCTGCCCACAGCCATGTAGATAAGATCCTGCAGCAGATCGAAGAGTTTCATCCGCGCTATGTCTGCATGACCGACCCGGATGCGGCCCGCAGGCTGGATGCGGAGCTTTCCGGTCGTGCAGATGCGCCCCGGCTGCTGGTAGGGCCAGAAGGGCTCAAGCAGCTGGCCGCACTGGACGGCACCGATGTGGTGCTGAACAGCGTTGTGGGCATTGCAGGCCTTGGTGCCAGCCTGTGCGCCATTGAAAGCGGGCATGATCTGGCCCTTGCCAACAAGGAGAGCCTTGTCACCGGCGGCCATCTGGTCACACAGGCCGTGGCAAAGCATGGTGTAAAGCTGCTGCCGGTGGACAGTGAACATTCGGCCATCTTCCAGTGCCTGCAGGATAAGGAGAGTGCCCCCAGCCTGACCAAGATCCTGCTCACGGCATCCGGCGGCCCCTTCTTCGGGATGAAGACCGAGGAGCTGCGCGGTAAGACCAAGGCGGATGCCCTCAAGCACCCCAACTGGAACATGGGCGCAAAGATCACCATTGACTCTGCCACCCTGATGAACAAGGGTCTGGAGCTGATCGAGGCAGTGTGGCTGTTCGGCCTGCCGCCGGAGAAGATCCAGATCGTGGTGCAGCGCCAGAGCATCGTGCATTCGGCGGTGCAGTTCAGCGATAATTCGGTCATTGCTCAGCTGGGTGTGCCGGATATGCGCATTCCCATCCAGTATGCGCTCACCTACCCAAAGCGCGTACCCGGCGTTGTGCCGGAGCTGGACTTTGCCGCACTCAAAGTGCTCACCTTCGATGTGGCAGACGACGAGACCTTCCGCTGCCTTGCCGCCTGCAAAAAGGCCATCAAAAAGGGCGGTCTCGGCCCATGTGCCGCCAACGGTGCCAATGAGGAAGCTGTCAAGCTCTTCCTTGAGGACAAAATTGGCTTCCTCGATATTGGCCGTCTGGTGGAAGCAGTCGTGGACAGCGACAGCTTTGGCGGCGAGTATACCCTCAGCGATGTGTACGAGTGCGACCGCATGGCACGGGAATTTGTAAGAGCGCACTTATAAAAACCCTCTCAGCCTCACTGCGTTCGGCAGCTCTCCCGAAGGGAGAGCTTTCAAAAAGCGTAAGGCCAGATGTGCAAAAGCTCCCCCTTTGGGGGAGCTGGCAGGGCGGCAGCCCTGACTGAGAGGGGTTCCGACTTTTCAGCTTTAGGAGACGCAATGTCAATTTTTATCACCCTGATCGCCGCACTGATCGTGTTCAGCGCTGTGATCGCCATTCATGAATTCGGGCACTTTACCGTGGCAAAGCTCTGCGGCATTCAGGTCAACGAGTTTTCCATCGGCATGGGGCCGGCTTTGTGGAAGAAAATTTACAAGGGCACCCAGTACAGCCTGCGTGCATTGCCGGTAGGCGGCTATGTAGCGCTGGAGGGCGAGGAAAGCCCCGAGAGCCAGCAGGCCGAGGCGGCCCGCGACGAACGGGAAGCAGAGGACGAAAACCCTGTCCCGCCGGAGCAGCGCACCGGCATCCCTTTGAACGAGGCACCGGTATGGCAGCGTGTGCTTGTGATGGTGGCAGGTGCCTTCATGAATTTCGTGCTGGGCTTTGTGGTGCTGGTCATTCTTGTGGCAGCACAGGAAGGAGCCATCACCAGCAAGACCATCTATTCCATTGAGAACGATGCCCTCTGCGGCCAGACCGGCCTGCAGGCGGGGGACGAGATCGTTGCCGTGAACGGCAGGCGCTGCTTTGTGGCCAACGACATCCTTTATGAGCTGGTGCGCACCGAAGCCTATCGCGCCCGGTTCACCGTGAAGCGGGACGGCCAGAAGGTGGAACTGCCGGACGTGCAGTTCGACACCTGGCAGGACGAGAACGGCCAGACCCATATGACCCTTGGCTTTACGGTGTACGGCATCAAAAAAACACCGCTCAATGTGTTAAAAGAAGCATGGAACAGCACCCTGTACTACGGACGCATCGCGTTTATCTCGCTGGCAGACCTTGTGCGCGGACGTGAGAGCATCAACAATCTGTCCGGCCCGGTGGGTATCGTGACAGCAATCGGTCAGGCGGCAAGCTACGGCTGGCAGGATCTGCTGGAGCTGCTGGCCCTCATCACCATCAATCTGGGCGTGTTCAATCTGCTGCCCTTCCCGGCACTGGATGGCGGCAAGGTGGTATTTTTGATCATTGAGGGCGTTACCGGCCATGCAGTGCCGGAAAAGCTGCAGGGTACACTGACCATTGCGGCCTTTGCACTGCTGTTTGGCCTGATGCTCTTTGCAACCTATAATGATATCATCCGGCTTGTGACCGGTGCATTGTGAGCAAAAACAGAAAGGGGAACTTTATGCGGCAGTTAAAACGGGAAGTGAAAATCGGCAATGTGACCATCGGCGGCAAGAATCCTGTTGCGGTGCAGACGATGCTCAACGTGCCGGTGGAGGATATTGAGGGCAATGTGGCGCAGGCAAAGCGGTGCGAAGCTGCTGGCTGTCAGATCCTGCGCGTGACCTGCCCCAGCCCGGCGGATGCAAAGTGCATCGAAGCCGTCAAGAATGCGGTGAACATCCCCATTGTGGCAGACATCCATTTTGACTACAAGGCGGCTCTGGCCTGCGCAGATGTAGGCGTGGATAAGATCCGCATCAACCCCGGCAACATCGGCGACGATGACCGGGTGAAGGCTGTGGTGGATGCCTGTCAGCGCAAGAACATTCCCATCCGCATCGGCGTGAATGGCGGCAGTCTGGAAAAGCACATCCTTGCAAAATACGGCGCACCCACGCCGGAGGCCATGGTGGAGAGTGCACTGTACCATGTGCGCCTGCTGGAAAAATTCGATTTCAACAACATCGTCATTTCCATCAAGAACTCCAATGTGCCTCGCATGATGGAGGCCTACCGCCAGCTCAGCGCTGTCACGGATTACCCGCTCCATGTGGGTGTTACCGAGGCGGGTACCTACCAGATGGGTCTGCTGAAAAGCGGCATGGGCATCGGCGGAATGCTGCTGGAAGGCATTGGCGATACCATCCGCGTCTCGCTGGCCGCAGAGCCGGAAAAGGAAGTGGAAGCGGGCTACAACATCCTGCGCGCCGTGGGCTTCCCGGTAGCAGGCCCGGAGGTCATCACCTGCCCCACCTGCGGCCGCACCCAGTATCCCTGCACCGAGATCGCCAATGAGGTGGAAAAGCGGCTGCAGGGCTGCAAAAAATCCATCAAGGTGGCCGTGATGGGCTGCGTGGTCAACGGCCCCGGTGAAGCCCGCGAAGCAGACATCGGCATTGCCGGCGGCAAAGGCGAGGCGGTGCTGTTCATCCACGGCAAGCCCATCAAAAAGCTGACCGGAGACAACATCCTGGATCAGTTCATGGATGAGATCTATAAACTATAATTTGGCTTTTTTCACAGCTGCCACACCTGCAAAAAACGGGTGCGGCAGTTTGTGCTGTATAAAAAGGAGTACCATTTGTGACACCACTCGTATCCAACCTGTGGCCGCAGTTCATGGTGGACCCGGCATTTGCGGCCTGCTTCGGGCAGGTCATTGTGGAGCATGCGCAGATGCTGCGGCAGGAGCGGCAGGTCATCTTTACCCTGCGCAGCGGTGCGCCGCTGGACAAAAATCTCTGTGCCCGGCTGCTGGCATCCCTGCAGCCGGATTATGAGGGCTTTGAGCTGCGCATCCAGAACCTGTTTGGCTATGCCATGCTGGACGAAGCGGCCCTGCGCGATCTGATGGAAGAGATGAAGCGGGACGGCGTGCCCATCAACGGCTTTCTGGACCGGTGCAAGATCAACATCATCGGACAGAAGATCACCATCGGCGTATGCCATGGCACCAAGTTTTTGCAGGAGATGCACTTTGAAAAGCTGCTGGCAGAGCGCATTGCAGCCCACACCGGGGTAACGCCGCAGGTAACGCTGCAAAGCGCTGTAAGCGAAGCCGAGCAGCACCAGATGGAAGAAAAGCTGGAGCGCAAGATCGCGCCACCGGTGGTCAAGTTTGAGAAAAAGAACACAGCACCGTCCATCAAGGTGGATGGTCTGGACCTGACCGATAAGCCTGTCACCATTTTCCACGGCAAGATGTTCACCCCCAAGAACCTCACCCCGCTGAAAGACCTTGGCGGCGAGGGCGGCAAGTGCACGATCTGGGGCGATGTGTTCTTCTCGGAGGTCAAGGGCAACTTCCGAAAAATTTATACCGTATCCATCACCGATTATCAGGGCTCCATCAACCTGAAGATCCGCGCGCAGGAAGGTGAGGACTGCTCCAAGTGGGAGAGCCTTGGCAAGGGCACCACCCTCATCGTGCGCGGCGACTGCTCCTACGACAAGTACGAACACGATTATATCGTCTACCCCTACGATGTGCTCATCGTGGAGCGCAAAAAGCGGGAGGATACCGCACCGGTCAAGCGTGTGGAGCTGCATCTGCACACCAAGCTTTCCAGCATGGACGGCTTCTGTGACCCCGGCGGCATCGTCAAGCTGGCCCACCGCATGGGACATCCGGCCGTTGCCATCACTGACCACGGTGTGTGTCAGGGTTACCCGGAAGCCATGCTGGCAGCGGACGATATCCATAAATCAGACCCGGACTTCAAGCTGATCTACGGCTGCGAAGCCTACTTTGTGGACGACATGATCCCCTGTGTATACGGTGTGAAGGATCAGCCGCTGGACGGGGAGTTCTGCGTGTTTGATACCGAGACCACAGGCCTTGACCCCGGCGTGGAGTATATGACCGAGATCGGTGCCGTCATCGTGAAAAACGGCGAAGTGGTGGAGGAATTTGATACCTTTGTCAAGCCCGGCAAGCCCATCACCCCCAAGATCACCGAGCTGACCGGCATCACCAACGAAATGGTGGCGGATGCTCCCGGCGAAAAGGAAGCACTGGAAGCCTTCCTCAAATTTGCGGGAGACCGCATCCTTGTGGGCCACAACGTCCACGCCTTTGATATGCGTTTCCTGCGCGCCGCCGCCAAGCGCAGCGGCATCAAGCTGGAGCCGACCTATATCGACACCCTGACCATGGCGCAGGCCATGTACCCCGGCCTGCACAACTACAAGCAGGGCACCATCAACAAGCATCTGGAGCTGCCTGCCTACGAGGCCCACCGTGCCTGTGAGGATTCTGCCGCGCTGGGCCGCATCTTCGGGGTCATGCTGAATGACCTGAAAGAAAAGCAGGTAGCAAAGGTCAGTGAGATCAACACCGGCCTTGGCGGCAACCGCGAGGTGCTGAAAAAGAAGTATTACCACCTCATCATTCTGGTCAAGAACCAAATGGGCCTGAAAAATCTGTACAAGATCGTCAGCGAAGCCCATGTGAACTACTTTTTCAAAAAGCCCCGGGTGCCTCGGAGTCTTTTGAACAAATACCGGGACGGCCTGCTGCTCACTTCCGCCTGCGAAGCCGGCGAGCTGTACCGGGCCATCGTGGATGGCACCAGCTATGAAGAACTGAAAAAGATCGCGTCCTACTACGATATTCTTGAGATCCAGCCGCTGGGCAACAACGCCTACATGGTGCGAGACGGCAAGGTGGACAGCGAAGAGGACATCAAAAACTTCAACCGCACGGTCATCAAGCTGGGCGAGGACCTGCACAAGCCGGTCATTGCCACCGGCGACGTGCACTTTACCGAGCCGGAGGACGCGGCGTACCGTGCCGTGCTGCAGGCGGGCA
>ONZW01001329.1_pt1 | contig 11762 bp, 10 predicted proteins | sample 1671071 | NCBI WGS metagenome assembly ONZW01 (sample SAMN06348119, study PRJEB24527) | human gut metagenome | biome: human gut; feature: ankylosing spondylitis patient; material: feces | host: Homo sapiens | place: China | collected 2015-10
GAAAACCGCGCGCCATTCGGCGCGATTTTATGCGCTGCGCGCGGCCAGATGTGCGGATGGGTCAAGACCCATCCCTACAAATCTTCCGGTAACAGGCTTTTTCTACAAGCAAAGGGATGCCGCGAATGCGGCATCCCTTTTTGCGTTTTGAAAGAGTGCATTGTAGGGGCGAGCATTGCTCGCCCGTGCCCGTTTGTTTTGCAAGAAAACTGTCCCGGGAAATGCGTTGCTGCGCCGAGTCGGCGGGCGACCAAGGGTCGCCCCTACACATGCAACAGGCAAGAGGGTGTAGGGGGGCCAAGGGGCGGCAGTCCGGGACATCCGTCGCAGGAATGCGGTGCTCAGTTCAGCGTCACGGTGATGGTGCCGATTTTGGTGTTGTCGGCGGTGGTGCTGCCCAATGCGCCGTTCAGAGACAGTGAGGCCGTGGCCTTGGGGGCTGCCTCCACAGTCGTGCCGACGGCGGTTTCCAGATTGAGCGATGCGTTGTCGAAGCTGCCGCTGATGCCCTCAAAGCCGGAGGCTGCCGCATAGCTGAACGCTGCCGTAACGCCCGTGTTGGAGTGGTTGGTCACGGTGATCGTGTTGCCGCCATCATTGTCTACCTTCCAGACACCGCCTTCGGCGTCGGTGGTTTTGTGGGTGGAAGGGTCCCAAATACCGGCTTCCGCCGTATAGGTAAACGCCATATCGCCCCAGGTGATGTCCACGCTGTACACCGGGCCGCCCGCGCCGCCGGACGAATCTGCCCTATAGGTTGCCTTTACATCGTGGCTGGCTGTGCCGCCGCCTGTGGTGATCGTTTCCGCGTAGGCAGACAGGGGTGCCAGAGAGAACACCATGGCAAGGGTAAGTACCAGAGCTGTTTTTTTCTTCATCATTGTTTTTCATCCTTCCTGAAAAATTGTACGGGCATTGCCCTATGTCGTCCGTGCGGGGGTCAGCCCGTTACGGTGACGGTTACGGGAATTTCGGCGTCCAGCATAGCCTTGGCGCCGGTTTGCGGGTGGTAGAACGATACCTTCAGCGTGCCGCTGCAGCTGCCTGCCGTCAGGTCTTTTTCGGCACCGTCCAAAAGCGGCAGCTGGGTGACCTGCTCGCCGGGGGCCAGCAGGTCGGATCGTGCCGCCTCACGCTCCCCGACGACCAGGCAGACCGTGGCGTCCCAGCCGGACTTTTCGGGGTTGGCAAACAGCAGCGTGACCTGCCCGGCGGTTAAGTCGATACTTGCCGCATCGGAATAGGTCAGCGACACCGTGCCGCCGCCGGAGGACGTCGATACCGAGGATTCCGGCGCGGGGGCGGGGTCCGTTTGCGGCTTTTTGCGGAAAAACAGCACACCAAGCAGCAACAGCAGCAGAAGAAGCACGAGCAGCAGCCACCGCTTTTTGCGGTTCTTGTCTGTGTTTTCCATCAATAGCCCCCTTCCAGTCGGACCGTTACCGACCCGATTTTTGCGTTGTTCAGTGCCTTGCCGGGGCGGCCTGTCAGGCACAGCCGCACGGTTTTTGTCCTGCTTATCGGCAGGGCAATCAGGCTGACGGTGTCTCCGTCGCTGTCGGCAAAGCTGCCGCCGATTGCCGTGTCGGTTCGTGTGTATTGGAACTTCACGCGGACTTCGTTTGCGCCCTCATTCTGCACGGTGATGACATCGCCGTTTTTGCGGTTCGGTGCCCAGCCGCCGCCGATGTCATAATCGTGTGTGGCGGGGTTCCACGCCCCGTCGGTGTAGGTGTAGGCCAGCTCGCCCCATGTGACGGTGACGGTGTTGGTGCGTGTTTCTACCTCGCCGCAGACTGCACAGGTGCGCCTTCCGGCGTTCCAATCGCCGAATCTGTGGCTGCAGGTCACGTTGACATACACCGTGGTTTCGGCCTTTTCGTAGTTATGGGTGTCGTCCGGCTGAAAAACAACGGCATAGCGTCCTCCGCCGAGAGGGGGCTTGACCGTGGCGTCTTTCCACACAAAGCGGCCTGCCACGGTGACTGAGGGGCGGGCGTTGTTGTTTTTGGCAATGCCGCCGGTCAGGGCGCTGGCATCCAGGGTGTCGCCTACAGCCAGGTCCAGCGTGGCAGCCGTTGGCTTTGTGCTGATTGTCGGGGTGGCTTTTGTCACCGTTACACAGACTACATTGCTTTTTGTGTTGGCTTGCAGGCCGTTGTCCTTGCGTGTGGCCGTGACCAGCACGTAATAGTAATGCACCCCTGCGGTGGGGGTTTTGGGGGAGGTGGGGTCTCCGTTTTCGTCGGTGATAGGAATTCCGTTGTCGCCGTTTTCATCACAGGCATACCAGGTTGTTTCCGTGGTGTGGGCCGTGTTTGAACCGGCACTCACACGGTGAAAAATGCGCTCGCCATAGACGCCGGTCGTCGGATTCATCGTCAATTCGACATCGTAGGGGGCCTGGGCCGGGGTCAAATGCCAATGCGCGTACAGGATATGGTTTTTGGTGGTGGTAACGGTGGTGTCACTCTCCACCTTGGTGCCGTTGGTTTGATCGGTATACCAGCCGTCAAAGGTGTAGCCCCCCTTGCGTGAGGCGTCGGGCAGGGAATTGTATTTGCTGCCGTAGGTTACTGTGTCATTTTTCGTTTTGACTTGTCCGCTTGCCGTGTTGATCCAGCCGCCGTTGGCATCAAAGGTTACCAGATATTTCTTGGCTATCCAGTGGGCATACAGTGTGGCGGGTGGATTTGTGCCGACGGTGGTGGTTTCGGTTACTTTTGTGCCGCCGATTTCTTTGGTATACCAGCCGTCAAAGCTGTAGCCTGTGCGGTTGGGCGTGGGCAGTGTGCCGTAGGTGCTGCCGATGGTCACGTTTTTACTTTTTGTGCTGACCGTGCCGCCGTTGGCGTTAAAAGTTACGGGGTAAGTGACCGACGCGGGCGTGACCGTGCATGTAGCCTTTGCCTGATTGCTGTAGTTGCTACCGTAGGTGCCCGCAATCCAGACGCCGAAATATTTGGTAATATCTTTTGTACTTCTTGTGGTGTTGACAAAGTCGAAGCTTTTGGTTGCAGAAAGGCTTACGGGCGTGGTTTTACTGCCGTCTTTCCCCATCATTTTCTGAACGATATTGGTATTTGCATCACTGCCGCCAATCGTCGTTTTTATCGTATTTCTGTCTGGTATGCACGGATAAAATACCGTCGCCGTGTTGGCAGCGGAAACATCCCCCAGATACACTACCTGAAAAGAAGCATTCGAGGTCGCTCTTTTGTTGGAACGGGTGTACGTCCCGTTCAGCGCAATATCAAACGTTACGGTGTAGGTCGTGTTGGCGGGGACTGTAACCGTGACGGGAATTTCCTTATAGCACAGCTTGAAGTTTTTGTTGTACCCGGTGTCAAGGCTGACGCTTATACCGCCGCCGGACAGAGAGGCACTGCCGGAACCCGCGGCGGTAGCGGGGGAGCTTGCACCATAGGTCACGGTGTCGGGGTCCTTCTTGCTTACAGCGTATTGGTAGACCTTGCCCTCTGTGGAAAATTTTATGGGCAGGTCGCTCGCCGCCGAAGCGCCCACCACCGCAATGCCGCACAGTACGCACAGGCACAGCGCAGCACACAAAATCCGTTTCCACCGCGTCAAGGTATTGAACCCCCACTTCCTTGCGCCGCGCAGGTCTTGACAACGGCGCTGTATCTCGTATAATGACAGTATAACCCGTCCACCCCTGAACGAAGCAAGCGTTTTTTTAAGGAGATTTGCGCCATGCCGGAAGATATGAAAAAACTTTTTCAAATTACCGAGGCCGCCCGCGCCTGCAGCCTGTCCCGCAGCACGCTGCTGCGCTTAGAGGAAAAGGGTCTGCTGACGCCCGCCTACACCGCGCCGGACAGCGGACGCCGCTATTACGACAACCACAACGTGGCCCGCATTTTGCAGATCGAAAAGCTGAAAGCCATGGGCCTTGGCACCGAGGATATAGCCGCCTACTTTGCCAGCGGCGGTGAGACGGCTGTTTTGCTGGCCGCACTGGAGGAACACCTGCACGAGGTCGCGCGCGGGGTCGAGGAACTGCGTCTGCGCGCGGGCACGGACACGGGCATGTCGGTGCAGGTGTTCACGCTGCCCGCCGTGACCTGCTGCCGCCGCCTGTGCGAGGGACACACCATTGCCGAAAAGTACAACGCCATGTATGATTTTTACGGCGAGTGCGTGCGGCGGGGGTATCGCCTGTCTGACGAGCCGATTTTTACCGTCTCGCAGCGGCGGGATTTTTTGAACGGCTATATCACGGACGAGCCGTATCCGTTTTGGGTGTGCGTGCCCGTACGCCCCGAAAAAGCCCCCAGGGAGGCGGTGACTCTGCCTGCCTGCCGCGCCCTGTCGGTGCTGTATTACGGCAGCTACGCGGGCGCGGACGAGGCGTTTTTGCGTCTGGGCCGCGAGGTGAAGGAGCGCGGTCTGACACCCGCCGGGGACCCGCGTGTGCTGGGCATTGTTGCGCCCTACACCGGGCGCGAAATCGAAACCAAACGGTATTGCTCCCGCCTGGTGCTGCCGGTGGAGGGCGAAGCCGAACCGTCTTTTCCCGTGTAATAAAAAGTGAACCCCCGGAAGGCCGCCTTTACGCACCTCGACGCAACTTTGGGACGAAACAACTAAAATATTGCACAACCCGCACAACGCAAAAATGCGCTGTGCGGGCGTTTTTTGTTTTAGAACCGGTCAGTATGATTATGCAATGTCTATTCGTCCCAGATGTATTGCGCGTTTCCGCGAAAAGGAACAGGGCGGCATCGTGCTGCAGAAAAAACACATTGTAATCGGTATTATCGCGGCGGTGGTGATCATTGTGACAACGGTACTGGCGGGCATGAAGCTTTCCCGCAGCCAACAGCAGGATACCTTCACCCCGGATTTAGAGCAAGGCACCAGCGCATGGTCGGGCAATCAGCTGCCGGACAAATCCGCCGACAGCGGCGAGGCAGTCGGCATCAAGATTCCCGGCTATCCGTCTATCAGCCTGCCGGCCAACCAGCAAACCGTACAGGTGGCGCTGCTCAACCCGGAGGGCAACCCCTGCTACTTCACGTTTGAGCTGGTCCTGTCCGACACGGACGAGGTGCTGTACACCAGCAAGCAGGTACCGCCGGGGCAGATGATCGAGGAAATCACCCTGACCCGCCCCTTGGAGGTCGGGCAGTACAACGCCACCCTGCGCATCACCACCGCCAGCCTGCAGGACGGCAGCGCCATGAACGGTGCCAACGTAGAAACCATACTGGAGCCAAAGCTGCCAAGTGAGGCTGTTGTGATGTTTGATCAAGCATTGTGATCCTAAAAATTTATAATTCTTATTCAAGCAAGCACTTGATTTATTTTGTGGGGTCTGATATGCTATTATAAGAAGCATTGGATAATGCACAGAAATGGGGAATTGTGTTTTGAGGGAAGAAAAGAAAGCTGAAAAGAGACAGGAGCTTGTAGGCGTCTGCCTTGACTGCTTTGTCGAAAAGGGACTGACCGTTGCCACGACAAAGGACCTCTGTAAGGCGGCAAAACTGCAAAACGGCGGCATCTACTATTACTTCTCCACCAAAGAGGAAATCGTTCTTGCCTGCGCCGAGGAAGCGATCAGTCGAATTGAAAAAGCTGCGTTTGCCATCGTGTTTGAAGATATTAGTGACATCAAAAGCATGATGGATCATCTCGGTGAGCTGGCGGATAAAATGTCGCCTACCATGCGCTTTCTGGTCAGCGTATGTGTGTCGCGCGAATACGGAGAAAAGGTAAAGCCTTCCCTTGTACGGCTTGCGGCAAGATACCCTTATTACACGGGCAGGATTGCGGAGATCCTCGGCTGCACCGACGAAGAGGTTGCGCCGTTCGTTCATCTGTCGATCCTCGCCATCAACAATTATATGATCTTTGCCGAGCGAGCGCTGTTTGACCCACAAATCGAAGCGGTCAAAAAAGAGCTTTCAAGGCTTGCGGAAAGAAAGGGGTGGAATAATCGATAGTTTACCATAAAGAGAAAATCACAAACGACTTCATAGTAAATCCATACGCACAAACCGTTCCGTGGAGATAACCAAAGCAGAAAAGAATCATAGGAGGACAACATGAAAAAGATACTTGCAATTCTACTATCGCTGCTTACACTGCTTTCCTGCGGACTTCTTTCCGCCTGCTCTGCCGATAAAACGCAGCCGGATACACCGGATACTGAGGCCGTGTGGGAAACGGTCAGCGAGGCATACATCTATGCGTTCCCGCTGGTGCTGACCGACGCAACCAAAACATTATCGACCAATACGGACGGGACCATGACTGGCCGTGCGCCCATCAATCAGTTCAACCATGTAAAAAAGCTGGCGGACGCCTCTTTCCGCACCGTCGTGACGCCGAACGTCGATACCATCTATTCGCAGGCATGGCTTGACATCAGCACAGAGCCTATGATCTACGTCCTGCCGGAAACGGATCGCTTCTGCAATGTGCAGCTTCTGGATGCGTGGACGAACACCGCCGCCGTGCTGGACAAGGCGGGTGCTTATGCCATCGCGCTTCCCGGCTGGGAGGGCGAGCTGCCCGACGGTGTGACGCGCGTGGACGTGCCCACCGCAACGGTGTGGTCGATCACCCGCACGGTGCTGTCCGGGAACGAGAATCTGCCCAATGTCTATGCCATTCAGGAGCAGATGCGGCTCCTGCCGCTTTCGGCTTATGTACAGGGAGGCGAGTATGCCGCACCGCAGGGAGCTTATAAAGAGGAAAATGACTTTGTTCCCATAAACAAAGTGCTTTCCATGACGCCAGCAGAGTTTTTCAATACGGCGAACGCTCTGATGCAGGTCAACCCACCCGCCGATGCGGATGAGGAATTGCTGAAGAAACTTTCCGCTATCAACGTGGGCGCGGGCAAGACCTTCGACGCCGCCCTCTTGGGCGAAGGAGCTGCCGAGCGCTGGACGCAGATGCTTCAGGGGCTTCGCGCCACGCTTGCCGCCGACGGCGCGAAGTATGCGCAGAAACTCGGTCAGTGGATCTATTACGGCAAGCCCATCGGCGACTTCGGCACGGAGTACACCTACCGCGCGATGGTAGCGCTGGTGGGGCTTGGCGCCAACACCGTGGACGTGGCGATCTATCCCAAGACCACGGTGGATGAGAACGGCGCAGCGCTGACCGGAGAAAAGACGTATACGCTCCATTTTGAAACCCTTCCTCCCACGCTGGAAGGCGGCTTCTGGTCCGTGACCGCCTACGGAGAGGATGATTTCCTCATTGACAATTCCATCGACCGCTACTGCATCAACGACCGCTCCGACTTCAAGCTGAATGCGGACGGCACATTGGATATTATCCTGTCCAAGGATGCACCGGAAGACACCTCTAACTGGCTGCCTGTTTCCGATGGGGAATTTCATCTGTTCATGCGGATCTATGTACCGGATATGACAGCACTGGATAGCTGGCAGCCACCTGTTATCCGCGAACAATAAGGAGATGGAAAAAGAATGGCTATGAAACGTATTGTAGCAATGCTTCTTACATCGGTACTGTTGCTGTCCTGCATCGGCTGTGCGCAGGATGGGCGCAAAGAGCCGGGCGCGGAAAAGACAGACCTGGGTCTGACCGCCGAGGTCAAGCCCGCCACAGACTTTACGGCAAAGGCAAATGCCGCCGTCTACGATGAACTTGACTTCGATGATAAGCGGGAATATGAATTCGCCACCCGCGGACTGATCGACGCGCCGGAAACACTGGAACTGAAGGACGAGGATGGGACGATCCTCTGGAGTCAGGAAGCCTATGCGTTCCTGGACGATTATGAAAAAGCGCCTGACAGCGTAAATCCAAGTCTCTGGGAGAACACGAAAAATAACCATGCCTATGGCCTTTTTGAAGTGACGGATGGCATCTATCAGGTCCGCGGCTATGACATGGCAAACCTCACCGTTGTCAAGGGCAATACGGGCTGGATCGTCTTTGACACGCTGATGAGCGTGGAGTGCAGCCAGGCTGCCATGCAGCTGATCGAAAAGAATCTTGGTAAATTCCCGGTCAAGGCCGTCATAATCTCTCATTCCCACGCCGATCATTTTGGCGGCATCGCCGGCGTGATGGCGAAAGAGGATAAGGCGGACGAGACGCTTTCTATCGAAGACCAGCTCGCCAGCGGCAAGATCCCCGTGATCACGCCTGTGGGCTTCACGGAGCATTCTGTGAAAGAAAATGTCTACGCCGGTAAGGGCATGGGCCGCCGCAGCAATTATCAGTATGGCATCCTTCTGACCCCCGGCGTGACCGGCAAGCTGGCGCAGGGCATCGGCATGGGACAGTCCACCGGAACGGTCTCGTTCATGACGCCCAGTTATGAAATCACGCAGTCCGGCGAAAAGCTGACGATCGACGGTGTGGAGCTGGAGTTCCAGCTCACGCCGGGTACGGAAGCGCCCGCCGAAATGAACACATGGCTGCCCCAGTACAAGGCGCTTTGGATGGCGGAAAACTGCACCGGCACACTCCACAATCTCTACACACTGCGCGGCGCGGAGGTGCGCGACGGCGCGGCATGGGCAAGCTATATCACCGAGGCCATCTCCCTTTACGGCAAGGAGGCGGAGGTCACCTTCCAGTCCCACAACTGGCCGCACTGGGGCAATGACGTGGTGAACGACTACATGGTCAACACAGCTGCCGTGTATAAGTACATCAACGACCAGACCCTGACCTATATCAATCAGGGCTACACCAGCGACGAGATCTCCAACATGATCGAGTTGCCGGAAGCACTCAACAAGATCTGGTACACCCGCCAGTACTACGGGACCGTCGCCCACAACGCCAAGGCGGTCTACCAGAAGTTCATGGGCTGGTATGACAGCAACCCTGTCAACCTGAACCCCCTCATGCCCAGCGACAGCGCAAAAAAATGGGTGGAGTACCTGGGGGATGTTGACAAGGTCCTGCAAATGGCAAAGGCGGATTTTGACAAGGGTGAATATCAGTGGGTCGCCGAGGTCACAAACACCATCGTCTTTGCCGATCCGACGAACACCGATGCGCGGCTTCTGTGCGCCGATGCACTGGAGCAGCTGGGGTATCAGGCGGAGTCCGGCCCGTGGCGCAACGAATATCTGACCGCCGCGCAGGAGCTGCGCCATGGAAACGCCAATTTTACCGCCTCCACCAAGTCTACCGGCGACATGGTCAAAGCTCTCTCCGCACCCATGCTGTTTGACTACATGGCCATTGTCATGGACAAGCAGGCGCTGGCTGACCGCGACTTCACCATGAACGTGATCCTGCCTGACGTGGGCGAACAGCACATGCTCCGCGTGAAGAACGGTGTGTTGCTGGTCTATGCAGATACCCTGTCTGATGATGCGGACGTGTCCATCACCTGCCCGAAAAACGCGCTCTTTGCGATCCTGACCAACAATCAGGAAACGGTTGCAAAGGCCGTCAAGGTCGAGGGCAGCGCAGAGCTGCTGACGCTGATGATGGAGAATATGAACCAGCTCCCGATCACCGGGACCAACCCCTTCAACATCATCGAGCCGTAACGGCTTCGCGGGGCGGTCCGTGGGAAGACCGCCCTGCTCGAGAGAAAACAGCAAGATGCTTTCAACGCAAATCAAAAGCTGTCTGTTTCTGTTGGAAACAGACAGCTTTTGCAACCTTACGGTTGCCCTGCACACCCGAATCTGTCAGCCAACAGTAGAAAGTTGAATTACTTCCTTAAAATGGATTTTCAACTTGTGAATGATACTGACAATCCCAACAGATTTTGGTTAAGGACAAAAGACGAAACAGCCCTACACTGTGTGGTAAAGCCCAAAAAAGGTTACGACATTGTAATTGTAATAGAAACGCGGAAGGAGGATACTATGTGGATACAGTAGGACGCAACAAAAAGCAGATTGCGGAGTACATCAAGCATCAGCTTGACGAAGACCAGATAGCAGATCAAATGAGCCTGAAAGAGTTCATTGACCCGTTTACGGGTAGCAAGAATACCAAGGCATAAGAAAACGCCCCTTAAGGGGCCTGCCACGAGTCGGCAATGCAGTTGGCCGAACCGTTCGAGGTCCCTTGAGAGGCGTTGTCCGTATTATGCCCTTCTAGGGCTTACACAAGCCCCCGGCTTAGCCGGGGGTCATGACTGCGTCGATGCGTTATGCTGTTCTTGTCAACAGCAGATCGGGGGCGACCCAAACCGAAGGAGGTATTTATTTATGGTCGCAGGGCATCTGCAAGAAAAAAATGGTATCTACTATGTGGTATTAACCTACAAAACTTATGACGGCAAACGCAAAACCAAATGGCAATCCACGGGCTTGCCCATCAAGGGCAACAAGCGGCGCGCCGAGGCGATGATGCGTGAGCTGCAAGACGACTTTGAGCCACCCGTTGACCCAACGGTCCGCCCAGCAAAGCTATGCTGTTTGCGGATTATCTGGTGCAATGGCTGGAAATCGCAAAGTCAACCGTCAAGCTGACAACCTACGCAAGCTACAAAGAGCTGTCGAACAGCAGGATCATTCCTTACTTTAGAAATCTCGGCGTTACGCTGGGTGACCTGAAAGCGGTTCATATCCAAGCATTTTATCAGGAACAGTTGGAGCGTGTGAAGCCCAATACGGTCATTCACTATCATGCGGTTATCCACCGCGCCTTGAAATACGCAGTGAAAGCGGACCTGATCGATGTGAACCCCGCCGACAAGGTAGACCGCCCAAAGAAAAACGAATTTACCGGGAACTTTTACAGCAAGGACGAAATGAACGCGCTGTTCGACGCTGTGCGCGGCAGTAAAATCGAGGTGGCAGTTATGTTGACTGCCTTTTATGGTCTGCGCCGCAGCGAGGTTGTAGGGCTGAAATGGGCTGCTGTAGACTTTGAGCAGAACACCATTGAAATCTGCCACACGGTCACAACGGTTCGGCTGGATGGAAAAGAAGTTCTTGTAGAATCCAATGGCACAAAAACCAAATCCAGCAAGCGCACCTTGCCGCTTGTACCGGTTTTCCGGGAACGGCTGCTGGCCTTGCAGGAGGAACAGAAAGAAAACCGCAAGCTGTGCGGTAGGTGCTACAACAAAAAATACGCAGACTACATCTGCGTAGACGCAATGGGCAATCTGCTCAAGCCGGATTATCTCTCCAATTCGTTCCAGATTATCTTGCAAAATTATCATCTGCGGCGCATCCGCTTTCACGATTTGCGCCACTCTTGCGCCAGTTTGCTTTTGGCAAACGGCGTCCCGATGAAGATGATTCAGGAGTGGCTGGGACACAGCGATTTCTCTACCACCGCGAATATTTATTCGCATTTGGACTACGCTTCCAAGGTTTCTTCGGCAGAAGCGATGCTGAACGGGCTTGGAATGGGTTCAAATCCGGGAAATGACACTTAAAAAAGTGTGATTTCTCTCCAAAACAGGGCGTTTTCTCTCCTGTTATGAAATTGTCAAACTCAAAAATTCCGTTTTTTGCATAAAAAAACGGTACAAAGCGCTTAAAAAGCACGTTGTACCGTTGATTGGCGGAGCATCAGAGATTTGAACTCTGGCGGCGCTACAAACGCCCTATCGCATTTCGAGTTGATCTTTGAAAAGGCAATATGGTGATAACCAAGGCTGATACAGGCTGGCTTGTCCGCTGATTTTGGGCGATGTGTGGAGAGAAGATGCGGCTAAACAAGCGAAAAACAATGTAGGTACGAAAAGAAGCAAAATCGCTCGTTTTGGGGCAAAAATGGCGACTTTTTGGGAGAAATGCAAGATAAGATGCAAGATAACCCCT
>ONZW01001331.1_pt1 | contig 11747 bp, 10 predicted proteins | sample 1671071 | NCBI WGS metagenome assembly ONZW01 (sample SAMN06348119, study PRJEB24527) | human gut metagenome | biome: human gut; feature: ankylosing spondylitis patient; material: feces | host: Homo sapiens | place: China | collected 2015-10
TTATACTGTTTTCTCTCAATAGTTCACTGCACATACGTGTACATGTATCTACAGCTTCTTCAGGCTTTTTCGTTTCAAATGAAAGTTCTTCTATTCTCAATGCTATTACATCCGAGCCTGTTGTCTTACGGTAATTACTGCATATATCTTCACCATTCTTCAATGCACTTGCCTTATACACTCTGGCATAAGTACGTATTGCTCCAGATTCAAGCGGTCTTTGTGAATGTAATATCTCTTTATATGTACTTTCATCAAAGCTATTAACCTCATTTGATGATAAAAATATAAAGCGGCCATGATTCAAAAATGAAAAAGCATTCAGGCAGTTATACAATCCGGCACCGAACTTCACCATCTCACTATAGCCACTGCTCCATTCAAAATTAGAGTCAAATGCACCTGTAAATATTGTTACATCAGGATTTACACTCTCAAACACTTCTTTTATACAATTATTATCATACGAAAAATCATACTGTTCATATACTTTTTTGTACCTGTTCTCAGAATTTTTCCCACCCGTCAGTGCATATATTCTTGCACCTTCTTTACCAAACTTACGGATTATCGCTGATGTAACAGTTCCAAATGCTCCAACTATCAATACTCTCATAATTCCATACCAGCCTGTTAAATATATTTAATTCCATATTTTCTTAAACTATCCGTAAATAAAGAAACATCTGCTTTAGCATCTTCTATTGTTATCCCATAAAAGTCTGATAACCTCTGTGCAGTCTCATTTAATGAATTACATTCACTCAGATATTTCCATATCACTGCCCCGGTTTCATTAATAATTATTGGTGTCATATACTGTTCATCTGATGAATCACATGACATAATCCAGTAATTCCCGGCAGCGTAAAACATTTTGTATTTTGCTTCTCCCATAAATATAACAATACCCCTTTAGCTATATTAATCCCCTATAGCAGATTTTATTACATAATTTCCAAATATTTCTAATTATTTTATTATATTACAAAACACCGCCACAATCAACAGTTTAACTGACTGTTGACCTTGACGGTGTCTATATATAATATCTGTATTTACACTATAACCTGACAAATCTCGTAATTAACAAGCCTCTTCAAACTGTGAATTGTAAAGGTCAGCGTAAAATCCACCTTTCTTCAGCAATTCTTCGTGATTTCCATGCTCGACAATATCGCCGTCTTTCATAACAAGAATCAAATCCGCATCTTTTATCGTTGAAAGTCTGTGTGCAATAACAAAACTTGTTCTGCCTTTCATAAGGTTGTCCATAGCTTTCTGTATCTGCTGTTCAGTTCTTGTATCTACTGAAGATGTAGCTTCATCAAGAATAAGTATCGGATTGTCAGCAAGAATTGCTCTTGCAATTGTAAGAAGCTGTTTCTGTCCCTGTGATACATTGCTTGCATCCTCGTTAAGCTCCATGTTATAACCACCCGGAAGTGTTTCTATGAAATGATTTGCATGAGCGGCTTTCGCTGCTTCAATAACTTCCTCATCTGTTGCATCAAGACGTCCATAACGTATATTTTCCATAATAGTATCTTTATAAAGCCATGTATCCTGAAGTACCATTCCGAATGCTTCTCTTAAATCTCTTCTATTGAAATCTTTTACATTATGACCGTCCACAAGAATTTCACCTGAGCCAACGTCATAGAATCTCATAAGAAGCTTAACTATAGTTGTCTTTCCGGCTCCCGTAGGGCCTACAATCGCAATCTTTTGTCCCGGTTTTACCTTTGCGGAAAAGTCATTGATAATTGTCTGATCCTCCCTGTATCCAAAATGCACATGTCTGAACTCTACTTCGCCCCTTATTGTATCTAACTTTACAGGATTAGCTGCAAACTGGTCTTCCTCTTCTTCTCCTAAGAATTCAAATACTCTCTCTGAAGCGGCTGCCATTGACTGTACCTGATTGATAACCTGTGCAATCTGTGTTATAGGCTGCGAAAAATTCTTAACATACTGGATAAATGCCTGAATATCACCGATTGTTATAGTTCCCTTTATGGCAAGAAATCCACCACTCAATGCTACACCTGCATATCCAAGGTTGCCGACAAATGCCATGATGGGCTGCATCATTCCTGAGAAGAACTGTGATTTCCAGGCTGATTTGTACAACACGTTGTTAGTCTCATCAAACTGCTTTACCATGTCTTTTTCTTTATTAAATGACTTAACAACAAGATGTCCGCCATATGTTTCTTCTACCTGACCATTGATATGTCCAAGATACTCCTGCTGTGTCTTAAAATACTTCTGTGAACGTTTGACAACGAATGATATAAGTTCTGCTGATACAGGAAGTATAATTACAGCAATAATTGTCATAAGAGGTGAAATACTCATCATCATTATGAATACACCTACAAGTGTGGCAACCGATGTAATTATGGTTGTTATACTCTGGTTAAGTCCCTGTCCGAGCGTATCTACATCGTTTGTTATTCTCGAAAGAACCTCACCGTATGTTCTGCTCTCGAAATACTTCATAGGCATACGGTTGATTTTCTCTGATATTTCCTTACGAAGTCTATAGCATACTTTCTGTGTAATTCCCGTCATAATCCAGCCCTGACAAAAACTGAAAATGACACTTACAAGATAAAGACAAAGCACAATTATAAGAATTTTTCCAATATAGTTAAAATCCATTCCGCCCGTACCTGCTATTTTACGCATAAGTCCCTCAGAAAGTGCTGTTGTGGCCTTACCGAGAATCTTAGGGCCTATTACATTAAATACTGTTGCAACTGCAGCAAATAACATTACCGCAAATATTCCCATCTTATATCTTCCAATATATGACATAAGTTTTGAAATTGAACCCTTAAAGTCTTTTGCCTTTTCAGGTGCCATTCCCATGCCTCTAGGTCCACCCATTCTGCCTCGTCTCGGAGGCGTCTTGAAATCTTTATTATCTTCCATGATTATGCCTCCTCTCCAAGCTCTTTTGCTGACATCTGTGAACGTGCTATCTGCTGATATACATCACATGAATTCATAAGTTCTCCATGTGTACCTTTACCTACAATTCTGCCTTCATCCATTACAAGAATCTGGTCAGCATGAAGTATTGTGCTGATTCGCTGTGCAACTATAATAACAGTGCTGTCCTTAACTTTTGATGATAAGGCTTTTCTTAATGCTGCATCTGTCTTTAAATCAAGTGCAGAAAAACTGTCATCAAAGATATATATCTTAGGATCCTTTGCAATGGCTCTCGCAATAGAGAGTCTCTGCTTCTGACCACCTGACACGTTAGTACCGCCCTGTGCAATAGGACTGTCATATTTTGCACTCTTGCTGTCTATAAATTCTGTTGCCTGAGCTATTGAAGCTGCCTCCTCAATCTGTGCATCAGTTGCATCATCTTTACCATATCTTAAATTTGATGCTATAGTACCTGAGAAAAGTACACCCTTCTGAGGCACATAACCGATTTCGCTTCTTAAATCTTCCATTGTTATATTCTTAACATCATGTCCATCAACCAGGACACTTCCCTGTGTTGCATCATACAGACGCGGTATAAGATTGATAAGTGTTGACTTGCCACATCCTGTACTTCCGACAATAGCTGTTGTCTCTCCCGGTTTTGCCACAAAATCAATATCTGAAAGAACATCTGCATCAGCGTTAGGATATCTGAATGAAACATGATTAAAGCTTACAACACCTTTGTGTTCTTCAAGTCTTTCAGGATTTTCAGGGTCTTTTATAGATGATTTTTCATTTAAAACTTCATCTATTCTGTTAGCTGAAACTGCTGCTCTCGGAAGCATAATTGACATCATTGTAAGCATCAGGAAAGACATTACAATCTGCATTGCATATGTGATAAATGCTGTCATGGCACCTACCTGCATGCTTCCGCTGTCAATCTTGTGTGCAGCTACCCATATGATAAGTACATTAATTCCGTACATGATAAATGTCATAAGAGGCATCATAAATGTCATTACACGGTTTGTAAAAAGCATTGTCTTAGTGAGTGCCTTATTGGCATCATCAAAACGCTCCTCTTCTTTCTTTTCGCGTCCGAATGCACGTATTACGGAAAGACCTGTAAGAATTTCTCTTGATACGAGATTGACATTATCAACAAGCTTCTGCATAAGTTTGAATTTAGGCATTGCAACTACCATAAGTACCATTACAATTCCGATTATTATAAGCACCGCAAGTGCTATAATCCATTCCATGCCTGCACCTGTCTGCATCACCTTAAAAATACCGCCTACACCGAGTATAGGTGCATATAAAACCATACGAAGCATAAGAACAGTCACAAGCTGTACCTGCTGTATATCATTAGTTGTTCGTGTTATAAGAGATGCTGTCGAGAATTTATCCATCTCTGCATTTGAAAAATTCATTACATTCTTGTATACACTGCCACGCAAATCACGTCCGATTCCGGCTGCTACTCTTGAAGCTACAAGTCCAACAAGAACTGTAGTAAGTGCAACAAGAAGTGCCATCGCTATCATCTTGGCTCCTGAAACCCACAGATACTTTGTCTGCAATGCATCCATATCAATTCCAGCATTAGTATCCTGCTTTACTGCATATGCGATTCCCATTGACTTTACAAGTGTAGAACCCATCGTATCAACTGTTTCTTCAGCTTTTTCCCTGATCTGTGAAACCATTTCATCGCTTAACATTCCTGCCTGTGACATAGCAAGAAACTTCTGTTTTTCTTCATCTGTCATCTGATTATTAATTATAAGCGGTAAAACAAGTTCATCATCATAAGATGACAGTTTCTTTTCGCTCTTTACATTGCATCTGTAAATACCATTATCATTGTCATAACTTTCCTGCCAGATTGTCTTTTCACTGTCTGTCATAAAAAGCTGTGCCAGATTATATTCATCCTCTGTTACAGCCTCAGGCATAACATGTCCGACACCTTTATTCTGGATTCCTACATCAATAATATCCGATGTGTACTGTGGAAGTGACAAATCACAAAACGCCTGCAGTACAAGAAGTACCAGTATCATAATTACAGACTTCCAGTATGGTACAAGATTTTTAAATATTCTGCCCATAGTCTCTCTCCTTTTCCAATTGCATTTCTAGATATTACCACTATGGGTTACGAATATAAAGAAAATTAATATGAGTTTTTCTTAAAAAAATATAAAAATTATTATCTCCAAATGACATTTTGTGCATCAGCACATTTTTTTCTTAATGATGAAAGATTATCAAGAGCCGCATTTAACGTATTGTCTTTCTTTGCAAAATGAAATCTTACAAGTGAATGGATATCTTCCCTGAAAAAGCTAGAACCCGGAACTGCCGCAACTCCGACATGCTGTGTCATCCACTCACAGAATTTCACATCATCCTTTACACCAAATTCTGAAACATCCATAAGTACGTAATAAGCTCCCTGCGGCTCACTAAATGTAAGTCCGAGATTTTTTAAACCGTCACAGAACAGATTTTTCATATGTGTATAATGGTTCTGAAGTTCTTTATAATAGTCATCACCGAATTTCAAACCAGTAACTGCCGCCTCCATAAGCGGTGCTGCAGCTCCTACTGTAAGGAAATCATGCACTTTCTTTACTCTGTCTGCAATCTGTGGATTTGCAATAACATATCCAAGCCTCCAGCCCGTAATTGAATAGGTTTTTGAAAGCGAATTACATATAATTGTTCTCTCTCTCATTCCCGGAAGCGTTGAAATATATGTATGTTTATTCGGTTCATAAACAATATGCTCATATACTTCATCTGTTATAACATATGTATCATATTTTATTGCAAGTTCTGATATAATTTTAAGTTCTTCCTCTGTAAATACTTTGCCGCAGGGATTTGAAGGGTTACACAAAATAAGTGCTTTTGCTCCTGTTTTAAATGCATCTTCAAGTACATTAGCATCAAACTTAAATTCAGGCGGTACTAAAGGAACGTAAATCGGCTCTGCTCCCGAAAGTATTGTATCAGCACCATAATTTTCATAAAAAGGCGAAAAAATGATAACTTTATCTCCCGGATTTACAACCGACATCATTGCTGCCATCATAGCTTCTGTGCTTCCACATGTAACTACTATTTCACTTTCTGCATCTATTTTCATTCCCGAAAAATGCTCCTGTTTTGCCGCAAGTGCATCCCTGAAATTCTTTGCTCCCCATGTGAGTGCATACTGGTGAGGACCTTCGCCTGCAACCTCTGCCAGCCTGTCTGTAATGGCTACTGGCGGGTCAAAATCAGGAAATCCCTGTGATAAATTAACTGCACCGTACTTATTGGCAACTCTTGTCATTCTTCTTATTACTGAATCCGTAAATTGTGATGTTCTCTGACTTAATTCTCTCATTAATATACCTGTTAATACCTTTCTTAAAAAGGGCTGCCGCATGTAAATTAATCGTTCAAAATTAATTGTTATAGCGGCAGCCACTTTTCATAAAATTCAATCTTATATTACTACATTTTGGGAAAGATTCAATATTTACTTTTTTGATATTTCTATCAATATTTACTTTACATAGTATACATAATTGTCCTTAATCGGGTGAGCCTTAGGTTCATCACCATCCGCATAACCGAGTACACAGTTTCCTATGCCCTCATAATCACCTGTAATTCCAAGCTCTTTAAGGATATTCTTTCCCTCTTCGCTTTCAAATGTTTCCTTTGCACGATGAATCCAGCAGCTTCCGATTCCCTCTGAATGTGCCGCAAGCATAAGATTTCCCATCACAAGGCTTCCGTCATAAACGTGTGTCGGCCTGCTTTTATCCGCAAGCACAACAAGAACAACTGGTGCATTGTAAAACGGGTCAAAATCTTCAGGTTTTCCCATAATCTTTGCATTCATAGCAGATAACTTATCCCTAAGCTCTTTGTTTGTAACCGCAATTATAACAGGGGACTGTGCTGCCATTCCTGTCGGGGCATATGTTCCGGCTTCAAGAATTCTGTCAAGCACATCTTGAGGAAGTGCATCTGACTTAAATTTTCTTATACTTCTTCTTGTCTTCATGTTTTCTATGATTTCGTTCATCTGTCTTTACCTGCCTTCCAATATTTTTTGTGACTTCTGATATTTTTGCAATTTTATAATTATTTATGATTTAGTTGATTCCTGTAACTTTGTAGTCCTGTGCCTCAACAGCTTCTTTAAGAACAGCATTGTCAACATCAACATTAAGCTTTACTACTGCCGTACCACTCTCATGGCTTACTACAGCCTCATCTACCTGTGCAAGTGCTTCAAGAGCTTTCTTTACTCTTGCCTCGCAGTGTCCGCACATCATTCCTTCGATATTAAGTGTCTTTTCCATATTTTTTTCTCCTTTACTGTTTTTATTATTATCATGCTTTTTTACACGTTTTCTGTCATGTGAAGCATCATATACCTTGAAAAGATTCAGTCTCAACGCATTTGTTACAACGCAGAAGCTTGAAAGACTCATTGCTGCAGCACCAAACATCGGATTTAATGTCCATCCGAATAATGGAATCCATACACCGGCCGCAAGCGGTATTCCGATTATATTGTAAAAGAATGCCCAGAATAAATTTTCGTGGATATTTCTTAATGTTGCACGGCTTAATCTTATTGCCGCAGAAACGTCTGTGAGACGGCTCTTCATAAGAACTATATCAGCCGCATCTATGGCTATGTCAGTTCCCGCACCGATTGCAATACCTATGTCCGCTCTTGTAAGAGCGGGTGCATCGTTGATTCCGTCACCAACCATTGCAACCTTGCCGCTTTCTTTAAGTTTTCTTATAACAGCTTCTTTTCCATCAGGAAGAACTCCCGCTATAACTTCATCGACACCAGCCTGTCTTCCTATTGCTTTGGCGGTTCTTTCATTATCTCCCGTAAGCATCACAACTCTTACGCCCATGTCGTGAAGTTCTTTTACAGCCTGACCGCTTTCTTCTTTTATAACATCGGCAACAGCTATAATTCCGAGAAGTTTATCATTCTTAGCAAACAAAAGCGGTGTTTTTCCCTGCTCTGCAAGTTCCTGTGCTTTTTTATCCATTTCCTTAGGCACATTTACTGTGTTGCTCATAAATTTGAGACTTCCGCCTGTAATCTTATCTTCACCGTTTATGCCTGATAATCCGTTACCCGCAAGTGCCTGAAATTCCGTAATATTGTATTTTTTGTTAAAAATATCTCTCTTATTGTCTTTTACATATCCTGTAACTGCCTTTGCAAGCGGATGCTCTGAGAGCATTTCAATAGAGTAGGCATTTTCAAGCAAATCATTTTTTCCAAAGCCATCGGCACATATTATATCTGTAACCTTAGGCTCACCGCTCGTTATAGTTCCTGTCTTATCAAGTGCGACTATATCAATCTTTCCTGTTTCCTCAAGAGATGACGCAGTCTTAAACATCATGCCGTTTTTTGCACCCATTCCGTTACCGACCATAATTGCAACAGGTGTTGCAAGCCCAAGAGCACACGGACAGCTTATTACAAGAACTGATATTCCTCTTGCAAGTGCAAATCCGACAGACTGACCTGCAATAAGCCATACCGCTATTGTTATCAAGGCTATCGTTATTACAGCAGGAACAAATACGCCTGATACCCTGTCGGCTATCTTCGCAATTGGAGCCTTTGTTGCCGCTGCATCACTTACCATCTGTATTATCTGTGAAAGTGTTGTATCTTCACCGACTCTTGACGCTTCGCACTTTAAAAATCCTGACTGGTTGAGTGTTGCCGCAGATACATTATCCCCCGCCGACTTGTCAACAGGTATGCTTTCACCTGTGAGAGCTGCTTCATTTACCGCACTGCTTCCCTCAACAACAATACCGTCTACAGGTATATTTTCCCCCGGTCTTACAATAAATATATCACCTTTTTTTACATTTTCAACAGGAACATTTAACTCACTGCCGTCACGTATTATATTCGCTGTTTTTGGTGCAAGCTTCATAAGACTTTTTATCGCATCTGTCGTCTTTCCTTTTGAGTGGGCTTCAAGCATCTTTCCGACTGTTATAAGTGTGAGAATCATAGCCGCTGATTCAAAATAAAATTCATGCATGTAGTGCATTACGCCGTCCATATCCATGCGTACTTGTGCATCTGTCATAGCAAACAATGCATATGTGCTGTATACAAACGCCGCACCTGAACCGAGTGCAACAAGTGTATCCATGTTAGGTGCTTTATGCAAAAGTCCCTTAAATCCGCTTATAAAAAACTTCTGGTTAATAACCATAATAATTATTGTAAGAAGCATCTGTATAAGTCCCATTGCAACATGGTTGCCTTCAAGAAATGACGGAAGCGGCCAGCCCCACATCATATGTCCCATTGAAATATACATAAGCACTATAAGAAATCCTACAGATGCTATAAGTCTCTTTTTTAATACAGGTGTTGCCCTGTCTTTTAACATGTCCTCCTGTGCCGCATACATTCCCTGAGAACCGCTCTTCTGTGATGTTCCACTTTTATCCGACGCCGTATGTGATGTTTTTAAAGATGCACCGTATCCCGCATCTTCAACAGCTTTTATTACCGCTTCATCACTTGCCGTACCTTCAACTCCCATTGAATTGGTAAGAAGGCTTACCGAGCAGTTCTCTACTCCTTCTACTTTTGACACAGCTTTCTCAACACGGCTGCTGCACGCTGCACAGCTCATTCCCGTAACTATATACTGTTTCATAATTAAATATCACCTGCCTGTTTTTTATATGTTTTTATCATTGAACAAAATTATTATTATGCTAAGCTGATTTTCTTATTTCATAAGCTTCTGAAGCACTGTGACAAGTTCATCTACAGTCTCTTCCTTACCGGCTCTAATATCTGTAGTAACACAGGATTTTATATGGTTTGCAAGCAAAACTTTGTTAAAACTGTTAAGTGCTGCATTAACTGCCGACACCTGAATAAGAATATCCGGGCAATATGCACCTTTTTCAACCATTCCCTTAATTCCTCTTATCTGTCCTTCTATTCTGCTTAATCTGTTAATTAAATCCCTGTATTCTTCTGCAATGTTCACATTCTTCCAATTCATTTACCTGCCTTTCTATATAATTCTGTTATGTGACCGTACATCTTATAACAATGTATATAATGCACTTCATAGAATATCATACAAGCAGCGCCATGTATAGCATACCCCTGTATGGTATCTTTGTGAGCAAAATAATACACCCCGGCATCAGCTATGTCAAGGTGTATTTTTATCAAGCTTTAATACTTCTCTTATTTTCACCTGTGTCACACACAGATTATGCTGCACGTAATGTATAAAATCACCCTTTATTTACTCTGTAAACCCTTTGATAAAAACATAGGAATAATAACACCGGCTATAAATAATACCCAGCCGGCATCATGCAGCACTGTTCCAGATTTTGCAACAGATTCCAAAACGGCACCCACTGCCATTATAACGTAACATACCCCGGCTTTTTTATAATATGATTTTACAGATTCATCTGTATACTTTTGTTTCATGCCTTTTGTCATAAACGGAACATCTAATAACATCATAATGCCACCTATACAAAGGCAGACAGCTGCGATAATTACAACTCGCTGATATACTGTCATATTATTGTTCTCCTTGTCTTTTGTTATGATTTACTATACATAATTTATCTTATTACCTGCTTTTGAATATTTCATAGCTTCCTTACAATATACAGATGTGTTTACCAGCCATATTATACATACAACGAGTGCCGGCAAAAAACCCGTTCCAAATGCAAGTGCACAAATAACAAGAACAATCTCCAATACGGAACATACGCTATTAGTCACACTGTATGCTTTAAATGCACATTTTCCAACTATAATTTTCTCGGCCTCATCACAGCTTTCCATCCATTTTTTCTGAAATCTCATATCATACACAGATGCTTTTTTCTCAGGATTCATAATTTTAGATAAATCCACACATTTCTGCTGAAAAATAACAACCTCAACCAGAATAGCCATAAATGCTACAATACCTATGCTAAACGGTAAAAATACGCCTTTATTATTATCAAATATTTCTAAGCCGTTTGAATACACTGCCCCAATAAGAAAATATGAAATAATAAGTCCACAACTCGTAACCCAGATAATAACCGACAATCTTTTCTCTATGCCATCTGATATTTCTTCATCTTCACCATCCCATGACAAAAGCATTTTTTTAGTTTTCATATAATAAGGGCTTAATATTAACGGAACAAAAACCGCTATTGTAAACATCATCCATGGTGCAACAAATGTTGAAAATACGTCTGCCACACGTTCAATATTTTCTGAAAATCCATGCAATCCATATTTTGCAATTACAAATCCCATTATACCACCGGCTGCCGCCCCTGCAATTACCAATAATATAAACATAGGCATAGCTTTCCTGTTAGCTTCTTTAATTTCCTGATTCTCCATTATTTTCTTCCTCCTCCAGATAAAATACCTCTTCAACTGTAATGCCGCATACTTTGGCAATTGTCAACGCAAGAGTAACCGACGGTGAATAATCTCCTCTTTCTATAAGGCTTATCGTCTGCCTTGATACGCCACACAACGCACCCATCTTCTGCTGATTAACATTAAGTGCCGCTCTGCGTTCCTTTAACCGATTTCGCAGTATCATAAGACACCTCCAAAATTTTATAAAAAAAGTTTATGTATATTGACAATTATCTTTGTCATTTTGTATTATATACTTGTCATCAATAAATGTCAAGTAAGTGTCAGTCATATT
>ONZW01001338.1_pt1 | contig 11664 bp, 4 predicted proteins | sample 1671071 | NCBI WGS metagenome assembly ONZW01 (sample SAMN06348119, study PRJEB24527) | human gut metagenome | biome: human gut; feature: ankylosing spondylitis patient; material: feces | host: Homo sapiens | place: China | collected 2015-10
AATAATTCGATATCTCATATCTGTCAAATCCAGCTTTTTTAAGAATTCTGTCAGTTTCATAGTACATTTCCCGTTCATCGTCCTCCGACGGAAGCGGGAGAAAACTTTCTGGATGCTCATAAACCGGCGTCCCCTCCTCAACAATAAGGCTGTATGCCGATATATGTTCAGGTTTATATTCAATAATTTTATTAAGGCCGTTCACATAATCCGTAACGCTCTGTCCCGGAAGTGCCGACATTACATCAATGTTAATATTTTTAAAGCCTGCATTTCTTGCCGCAGAAAATCCCTCTTCAAATTCTTTAAATGTATGAATTCTTCCTATCTGTTTTAAGAGGTCATCCTGAACCGACTGCAGTCCGATACTGCATCTGTTAAATCCGCTTTCAGCATAAACACGCATTTTTTCGTCATCTATAGTCCCCGGATTACACTCTATTGAAATTTCGGGATTTTCGTCAAATGCAAATTCACTTTTTAATGTTTTAAGTATCCCCGCAATAAGCTGTGGACTTACATAAGACGGTGTTCCGCCTCCAAAAAATACTGTATCTACAATATAATCATCAAACCTTGCACCATACTTTGAAACGCAATATTTTATATCAGATTCAAGTGATGACATATACTTTTCCTGCACTTCTTTTGTCGCCGGGAATGATAAAAAATCACAATATGCACATTTTTTAACACAAAAGGGGATATGTATATATATCCCCAGTCTCTGCCTATTCTTCATCTAATTTTAATACGCTCATGAACGCCTTCTGAGGAATCTCAACATTTCCTATCTGACGCATACGCTTCTTTCCTTCCTTCTGTTTTTCAAGAAGTTTCTTTTTACGCGAAATATCACCGCCATAACATTTTGCAAGAACATCTTTTCTTAATGCCTTTACTGTCTCTCTGGCAATTACCCTGCTTCCGATTGCTGCCTGAATAGGAATCTCAAACTGCTGTCTGGGAATCTCTCCTTTGAGTTTTTCACACATCTTACGGCCACGTTCCTCGGCACTTCCCGCAAATACAATAAATGAAAGTGCATCGACTTCTTCTTTGTTAATAAGAATATCAAGTTTGCAAAGATTAGATTTTTCATAACCTTTCATCTCATAATCAAATGAAGCATATCCTCTCGAACGTGATTTTAAAGCATCAAAGAAATCATAAATTATCTCATTAAGCGGAAGGTCATATTTTAACAACGCTCTTGTCTGTTCAATATATTCCATTCCGTTATACACGCCTCGTCTTTCCTGACAAAGCTTCATGATAGAACCGACAAATTCAGTAGTAACCATAATCTCTGCACTTACCATAGGTTCTTCCATATAGTCAATCTCTGACGGGTCAGGCATGTTTGACGGATTTGTAAGGTCAATAACTTCACCATTAGTCTTATGAACTTTGTAAATAACGCCAGGTGCCGTTGTTACAAGGTCAAGATTGTATTCTCTTTCAAGTCTCTCCTGAATAATTTCAAGATGAAGAAGTCCTAAGAACCCACATCTGAAACCAAATCCAAGAGCTATTGATGTCTCAGGTTCAAACTGAAGCGATGCATCATTTAACTGTAATTTTTCAAGTGCATCTCTCAAATCCTGATACTTTGCACCATCAGCCGGATAAAGTCCACAATAAACCATAGGATTAACTTTCTTGTAACCTGGAAGTGGTTCACTGCATGGTCTTTCATCATCTGTTATAGTATCACCAACGCGTGTATCAGATACATTTTTAATGCTTGCTGTTATATATCCAACCATTCCGGCTGAAAGTTCATCACAAGGTATAAACTGTCCTGCACCGAAATATCCAACTTCAACGACTTCCTCTACAGCACCTGTTGCCATCATTCTTATCTTTGTACCTTTTTTAACAGTACCCTCTTTTATACGGCAGAATACAATAACGCCTTTGTAAGCATCATAAATCGAGTCAAATATAAGTGCTGCAAGCGGAGCTTTCGCATCACCTTTTGGTGCCGGAATTTTCTTTACAATCTGTTCAAGAACGGCTTCAATGTTGATACCATTCTTTGCTGAAATCTGTGGTGCATCCTGTGCTTCAATTCCTATAACATCCTCAATTTCATCAATTACACGCTGTGGTTCTGCACTCGGAAGGTCAATTTTATTAATAACAGGAAATACATCAAGGTCATGGTCAAGTGCAAGATATACATTTGCAAGCGTCTGTGCTTCTATTCCCTGTGCGGCATCTACAACGAGTATAGCACCGTCACACGCTGCCAGTGCTCTTGAAACTTCATAATTAAAATCAACATGACCCGGAGTATCAATAAGATTAAAAATATACTCCTGTCCATCCTCTGCTTTATATACAGTTCTTACAGTCTGGGCCTTGATTGTAATTCCTCTTTCTCTTTCAAGATCCATATTATCAAGCACCTGTTCCTGCATTTCCCTGCTTGTAAGGAGACCTGTTTTTTCAATTATTCTGTCAGCAAGTGTTGATTTGCCATGATCAATATGTGCTATTATACAAAAATTTCTGATATTTTCCTGATTCAAAGTTATCCTCCATTCTTACATGCTAGTGTGCTTTTCCGTTAAGATATTCCACTATACCGTCTGCTATTGCCGTTGCCGTAGTATCAAGCTTATCTGTCACAAGCTTTACATCTGTGCTGTCAGTTATAAAACCAAGCTGGAGTACCATGCTTGCACATGAGCTATGTGAATTAATATAATAATTTTCCTTATTGTCAGCGACAGTTCCGTACTTGACGCCTCTGTCATTAAATCCTGCCTCTGACTTTAACTGTTTTAATACATCCTCTGCAAGTTTTTGCGAATCTGCCGGTTTTTTAGTATGAACCCAGCACTCTGCCCCTTTTGCAGTAACTGTCTTATCAGCTGAATTCATGTGGATTGAAACCATCGCAGATGCTTTGGAATCGTTACATGTTTTTACACGCTGTTCATTAGTAACATCTTTATCAGAAGTTCTTGTCATAACGACATTAACTCCGCTCTCCTCAAGATATTCCTTCACTTTTAATGCTACTGACAATGTTATTGCCTTTTCTGTATAATTACCGGACGCTCCTCCCGTACTGTTTCCGCCATGAGCTGCATCAATACAGACTGTCGGATTTCCCTGAACCTGCGTCCTGTTGGAATTCTTTTTTGTATCAGTCTCAGCTTTTGTTACCTTTTCAGACTCTGTCTGCTTAACTGTATTTTTTTCAGCATTTACACTTGCAGTCTTTGATGAACTTCCGTTATAATCATTATATATAATAAATCCAAATATCACGATTGTCAGTAATGTAACTGCACCGATAATCTTGTCCCATCTTTTGGGTGGATTCTCTTTCTTATTTCTATTAAGCGTCTTTTTACCCATTTTATATCCATTCCTGCGTCATTTACGCATACACTTTTTATTTTCTCTAAGTAACGCCAAATTGTCAAGCTTTTTTGCAATAAAAATGAACAGAAAAAATGCACAACCCTGATAACGGTCATGCATTTTCTTCTTATTTTTACGAATTTTTTATCATTTCTTTTTTCAGACGCTTTATAATCTTTTTTTCAAGCCTCGAAATATATGACTGAGATATGCCAAGCATATCTGCCACTTCTTTCTGGGTCTTTTCCATTCCATCCGAAGCACTTAATCCATATCTTAAATCTACTATCATGCGTTCTCTGTCTGAAAGTTTTTCTATCGCTTTACTAAGAATTTTTCTCTCAGCCTCATCTTCCAAATCTTTATATATAATATCTTCATCTGTTCCAAGAATATCCGACAGCAAAAGCTCATTCCCATCCCAGTCAACATTGAGAGGTTCATCAATTGAAACTTCTGCCTTTGTCTTATTATTTCTTCTAAGATACATCAATATTTCATTTTCTATACATCTTGAAGCATATGTTGCAAGCTTAATATTTTTTTCCGGATTATATGAATTAATCGCCTTTATAAGACCAATCGTACCTATCGAAATTAAATCCTCTACTCCCACTCCCGTATTGTCAAATTTTTTTGCTATGTATACAACAAGTCTCAGATTATGCTCAATCAGCTGTGATTTTGCACCCTTTTCGTCCTGAGTGCCAAGTTTTGAAATTGCATCCGCCTCCTCATCTGCTGCCAGAGGTGCCGGCAGGACATCCGTACCACCTATATAATGCACATCCGACTGTTTTAACAGACAAAAATTTCTGAAATTTGGCACAACCTTAAATTGAAATCTATCTTCTACCGCAACTTTTAAAACCATAACAACCTCCAAATTTTAATTCCTTTATACAATTTTCTGCCTGCACAGCTCCTATATTTACAAGTACATTAAATTCATTATCCGATGATAATTTTACTGTGCTAAGCCCAATCAATGCATTTTTTTGTGCATAGATTTTTTTCTTCGTGTATATGTACATGCTGTCCACTGTAATAACCTCTAACATTCCGCTCTCACATCCCAGCGAATTGTAGGGAATCATATGGTATTTCACTTTTGTATTAAGCTCTATATCATCTAGAATTAACTGTCTGATACTGTCACCACCAAAATTCAGCGACTCCAAATCCACTATTGATACACTCTTTTTGAAATATGGGTCTTTTAGTACATTTCCCGTATCTATATATCCCTTTAAATCAAAACATTTGTCATTAACAAGACATTCACTTTCACCATATACAATACGCACCATTATCTGTTTTATAATCATCCCCACAATTACAACCGATAACGCTGTAAACATAAGCAGCTCTGTGTCACTAAGAAGATTCATGCGAATCCAGTAACCGGCATATGTATAGTAATAAATCATGTATATACTTCCTGCCATGCAGAATGTCACTCCAAAAAGAATTGCAGTACCTCTTATTAATTCTTTAAAATTACATTTTCCGGCACATATTCTAATCATTAATGCACTGATTAAAATATATGTACATATATTAACCGCTCCTTTGATATTTTCCGGTACAATCAACGCAATTACAGACCATAATGCCCCAAAAGTGGCAGATAATAATATCCGTAAATATGTAGCAGCAAATTTACAGATTTTTTTTGTTATACAAAGCACTATAAAATCCATAATAAAATTGATTACGAAAAATTCATCAAGATAAATTACTTTCCTTTTTATCACCTCCTGACAGGACATATTATAGGACTGTATACATGCATAATTTGTCAAATCTGGTAGTATATTACTAAACTTTAAATTACGTGTTTCGACAATTTATCTCATTATACAAAGCAAAGGGGCTGCACCTTAACGACTTTCAATCGTTAAAGTGCAGCCCCGGCCTTAAACATGTATTAAAATTATTAGGAATAGCTGATTAAAACTGTCTTCTCTTCCTTGTCATTAAAACATATGCTGCTCCCATAGCACAGATTATCATAGCAAATGATGCTGCCATAATATCTTTTCCAAATGAATCACCTGTTTCAGGTGCTGCATTTGTATTCTGGCTGTCATCAGGAGTAACTGTCTCTGATGATGAAGGTTTGTCTACATTATTACCTGTATTTTCATTATCAGGTTTAGTAATTTCTAATGATTTTGTCTTATCTTCATAAACAACAGCATATACAGAAAATCTATCTGTTGCGAATGTAAGTGTTGATGAAGCCTCGTCGAATGTACTGTCTATAACTTCAGCTTTTTCACCATGAATTCTTACAACACTGTATGTTCTTTCCTTTGAAGAATCAGTATTTTTAAGTTCATCTGCAATCTTAACACTGAATGTTGCAGGTGTGCTTAATTCAGACACTGCTGCCTTGTAGTCATCACCGATTTTCTTTGTCATCTTAATGTCAAGATAAAGTCCTGTGATACCGTTTTCGGCATATTTCTTTACTTCAGAATCAATAAGTTCTTTTTGTTTTTTGGTTACTGTGTCTTTTGCATTCTTTATCTCAGCAGATATGTGTAAATCTTTTCCTGATTCAATAAGTGCTTTTTCTTCCTCTGTAACTTTAACTGCATCTGATGAAACCTTTACAACAGCCTTGTCAACACCTTCTGTTTTTTCAATCACATCATCAACAACCGTAGAACCCGGATTTTCCGGCTTAGGGTCTGGCGTCGGTGTTGGGTCTGGTGTCGGGTCTGGTGTCGGGTCTGGTGTTGGGTCTGGTGTTGGGTCTGGTGTTGGGTCTGGTGTTGGGTCTGGTGTCGGAACATTTCCCGTAATAACCTCACCGTCAACAATAAGTGTTACATCTGAGAATGTTACATCAGCATTTCTAGCAACGAACATACCTACATATACATATTCAGAATCAACTGTTGTAAGCATAAAGTCAAATCCGCCTGTTATTGTGTCTTCATCGCCGAATGTGCATGCATATCCGTCTGAATTGCTTTCAATCTTTAACGCATATGTCTGTCCTGCCTTAACTTCATTCTTGCATGTTCCACCCTGTGTAAGAACACCGCTCTTTCTTGCGAAGCAGTTCCATACACCGCCTGCTGTTGCAAGCTTCAACGGTCCTGCCGCAACGTAATCGCCAAGTACATCTGTACGGTTTTCATCAATATACATATCATCTCTTGCCATAAGGCCAAATGATACCTGGTCATTTAAATCAAAACTGTTTACAGTTGCATTTGCTGTAATTGTAAATTTGCTCTTTACAGGAACTTTATAGTAAAACATTGCAACACCATCTGCTGATGCACCTATTTTACCTTTATTTTTCTTTACCTGAATATGGAATTTGTTATCATTCATTTCAAGTGTCTGATTTGATTTACTTGGAGCTCCGCCGACATTGCCGAATACAGTTCCCTTAAATACACCAGCAGGTGACCATATTGTACTGTCTTTTACAACACCGACATATTCTGCTTCCTTATAGTCAGGATTCTTCTTTAATACATCTTCTTTCTTAGGTGCTTCTGCATCAATAATGTGTGAAGAAATTCCCTTTACGCCAAGTTGCTTGATTGTCTTTGTTATGAGGTAAGCATTATATCTTCCGCCCCATATATTTGTATGTGTATTATCTACACTTGATGACTTAGATGATGTCCATGCGTGTAAATTAACTGTCTCATCAGGTCCAAGTTCATCATAGAGCTGCTTTGTAAGTGATGTCATATCTACAACTGCAACTCCTGTATCTTTTCCAAGATTAATAATTGATTTTGCATAATCTCCACCTTCAAATGCACCGCTTGCCGATGTAATATGAAGATTTGAATTTGCCCATTCTTTAGTTGATGTTCTCCTTACGATAGGAGTACATACAACAACTGTAACGCCTTTATCCTGTGCAGGCTTAATATAATTTTCATATAATGAGTTGGCAAATGAACCAGCTGTCTTATAATCTCCGTTAGGATTTGTATATCTTGCCTCCTCTGCTTTCTCATCATTATGTCCGAAACCGATAAGAAGATAATCGCCGCTCTGCATACCCTCAATAAGTGTCTTATACTGTGGTTCTGATGTATAACTCTTAGAACTTCTTCCTGACAATGCAAGATTATTTACTGTAAGAGTATCATCAAAATATGCAGAAAGCTGTGTACCCCAGCCATATCTAGGATAATAATACTTATCACTGAAAGATGAAACTGTTGAATCTCCGACAACCCATACTGTAGCTTTTGCTGATGGATCCGGTGTTGGATCTGGATTCGGTGTAGGATCCGGTGTAGGTGTAGGGTCCGGTACCGGGTCTGGTGTCTTATTAAGTTCATCTTTCTTGGTTCCGATTGCCTTAATAAGTTCTTGTCCATAATTAGTCCAATATTCAGACTGTGCTGAATATTTACCATTATCATCTGCTGCATATGCAGTAAATACACTGCTTCCGTTAATACTGAAAATCTGCTGTCCGTCAGGATTGATTCCCGCTGTCTTTGCAGGCATGCTGACTGCTTTTGATATTGATAAATTCATATCCTGAAGCTTTGAAGCAAATAATGCTGCTGTGATAAAACCACCAAGCTTATTGCTGTGTGTCTTATCTCCAGCTGCCATAATCTGTGTTGCAAGCTGTGAAACACCTGACTTTGCAGATGAATCATTCTTATATGTCTCCTCATAGAGTGATTTTGTAATTGCAAAACCATCGAGAAGAAGAACATTCTGCTCACTTGCAAGCTGCTTAACTGCAGTAACATAAGCATCATTTGATGAAACATATGTACCTGTTGTCTTATCTGTAGAATCATGATGCGGCTTAATTGTACCATCTGAATTATAGTAAAGTCTTGATACCGGTGTAACAAGAACAGGAATTGCTCCGACACTCTTTGCTGCATCTATATACTGCTGTAAATACCATTTGTATGTACCGCCGCAGTCATAAGAATAGAATGTATCACCATATTTGCTTACAAGTGATGAAGGTGTTACTGTCTTTGTACCTGCTGTACTTGGATATACGCCATCTGCATCCGGTGTTCCGAGCGGTACATATCTATCCTCAAGGTAACCTGATTTGTTTGCACAATCATTATGACCAAACTGAATAAAGAGATAATCTCCCTCTTTGATATTCTGTTTAATCTTGTCAAGAGAACCTTCGTTTATAAAGTTTCTGCTGCTTCTTCCGCCGTTGGCATAATTCTGTACCTTAACCTTTGAAGAATCAAAGAATGACTGTAAGAATTCACCCCACGCACCTTCGCTCTGTGCTTTTCCGCTCATATACATGCCTGCTGCGGAATAATCTTTAACTGTAGAATCACCTGCAAGGAAGATATTTACACCATCTCCGAGTTCAATATCTGTGCTTCCCGAAGGGTCTTCAAATCCGTCTCTTACAAAAGCTTCAACCTTATAAGACTTTTCTGCTGCCTTGTTTCCGCTCAATGTCTCAGGAACAACAACGACTTTAATATAGTTTCCTATATCGTTTTTAGTGATTTTATATGTCTTGTCAACATTTGCTGTTGATGACTTAACAAGAGTCTCTTCGCCGTTTTTGTCAACACTGTACCAGCGTATAACAGAAGCATCACTTGCATCATTAACATCACCGAGAGAATATCCTGCTGTAAGTGTATGTCCAGGATATGGTGCATTGATGTCGCCGTTATCAACAACAAAAGGAACTGTCTTAAATTCCACTGTGCCATTCTCATCTTTATATGATACAGGTGTCCAGCTGCCAAAGTATGACTTAACATTTATTGCAGCTGCATCGCTGTCACTTAATGCCTTGCCTGCTCTCTTTGACAAATCAACAGTTTCACCCGTTGTAAGACGTGTATTATACTCTGCAAAATTAGCTTTTTCAGGCTTAACAGCCATCTCATGCCATCCCGCATCATTAATAAGATTATCTGTCATCTTAGTATTGATAAATGTAACGCGGGCATCTGCACCCCAAGGTCTTCCGAGATAACCTGCTTTTACTGTAAGGTCACTGTTTCCTGTTATTGTACAATTTCTGAAAAGATAACCATACTGTGTTGCCGTGCCCGGCTTGTGTGCTGTGATATAACCACCTACAGAACCTGTGCTATAACCGAAAAATCTGAGTTCACAACCATCAAATACTGCATTGCCGTCACCGAAGATATAATCCGTGTTACCTTCGATTCTGCAGTTCTTGAAATAAAGGTTTGTTGCAGAATTTCCTGTATAAAGTGTATCCTGGCTTCCCAAAAATGCACAGTTTGTAAATTCCGTTTTATCAGCTTCAATAGCAAGTGCTGTAGCTCTCTCTGTTGCAGCCTTTGATGTTACATCAAGTCCGTAAGTTCTCTGAGGAAGATTTGTATTTGCCGCATTTACGCCGTCTTCTATTTCTTCATCTGTTATATAACGGTTGAATGAAGCCTCAAATGTAATTCCGTCGGCTCTGAATGCAGCAGCACTGTTCTTTACATATACAGAGCAGCCCCATTTTGAAGCCTGTGCTTTTTCATATTTGTCATAAGCATTTTCTTCATTGTAGAAACCTGTTGAATCAATGCTGTAATATTCGTATCCGATACCGTAATACCATGTAAGAAGAACTTCTTTACCTGAATTCTTCTCATCATTTACAAATGAGATATAAGGTGTTGTAACAACAATCTGTTCTCTATATGTACCCGGTTTGATATGAATTGTTACTCTTTCGTCTTCTTTTGAAGGATTCATCGCAGCCGCTGCCGCAACAGCTTCCTTCACCGTATTATAATTAAGTTCTGCCTTATCCTCGTAGCCTACATATATGTCAGGTACTCTTGTAAGTGCGTCTGCTTTCTTTGTTGATACAAATAAAATATCTTTGCTGACATCAGAACCTTTTACAACAACATGGGTTGTAGTTCTGTAATCAGCAACTGTTGTAACAACCTGATATGAACCGTCTCTTAATGAAACTTCATAACCGCCGTCCTTAACAGTTCCTGTATATTCATACTTATCTTCAACATTAACAAACTTAATTGCCGTTACTTTTGAAGCATCATCAAGTCCGTTAAACTTACCTGTTGCTTTATATACTTTCTTTAAGGCAACTTCAATGTCACTGCTTACATCTTTGTTGTCAAGAATTGTCGCACCCTTTACGATTTCATAATCATTTACTCCGTAAAGAACCGCTGTATACTCAACATCAGGTTCAAGAGTTGCCTCAAATGTCATATCGCTGTTTAAATTAAGTGTAACATCATCTGCAAGTGTATTCTTATCTGCCTCAAGTTTTACGCTTAATTTTGAAATGTCATAGTTCTTATCAAATCCTGTAAGCTTACCTGTATACTTGTATACAGACTTTGCCTCGACTTTTAATATAACGCCATCCTTACCTGATATAACATCATCTGCCTTTGTAGATATTACTTTTGTGTCAGATGTAAATCCATATCCTGTAACTCCTGACAATGCAGCTGTATAATCACAGCCTGCAGCAAGCACTACATTAAAGCTTCCATTTTTTACTTCTGCTTCGTATGAAATATCATTAGCTTCATCTTTAAAGACTATTTTATAATCTTTAATATCAGCACCATTTAAATCAATTGTACCGCTTACATTTACACCCGGAATTCTTACAACTCTGTTGTAGCAAGGTTTTCCTGCCACAGCATCAGCATATACTTTATACTGTCCGTCGTATTTTGCGATAAATTCATACTTTCCTGCTGTGTTTGAAAATTCTTTTGAATCCTGCTGTTTTCCGGACTCACCAAGATACTTAAAAATAAGATTACTTGTTGCTGCATTACTTGATACCATATAGACAACAATCTTGTCTCCAGCTTTTACATTATCAATTGTAAAGCATCTTCTTGATTCTCCTCCGGTACCATTTGAATAAAACATACCATTTGCAGCATAACCATCTGCATACTTTGTAGTTGCATAACCACTTGCACCATAATTCTTTGATGAAGTAGAATACAATCTGTCTCCTGATGTTGTAATAAGTGTCAAATCACCAAACTTAATGCTTGCTGCATTAAACTTCGCATTGCTTCCTACTTCACTGCAATTGTCCCAGTCTGATGCACTGATATTATTCTGATACATTTCAGTGTTACTCTCAGCAACACCACCGAAATCCCAGACATCAATTTTTCTTGCCGTCTTTTCAAAAACCCCTGCAAAAGCACTCATATCAAGGCTCATAACAAGCAGCAGTATGGCACTCAAAATACAACTGAGACGTCTTTTTGCAATTCTTTTCATGCTTCTCCTCCTTTTTTTGCT
>ONZW01001340.1_pt1 | contig 11590 bp, 8 predicted proteins | sample 1671071 | NCBI WGS metagenome assembly ONZW01 (sample SAMN06348119, study PRJEB24527) | human gut metagenome | biome: human gut; feature: ankylosing spondylitis patient; material: feces | host: Homo sapiens | place: China | collected 2015-10
CCCTAAAAATTGACCTAAGTCAAGAAATGTGTTATAAAACATGTTTTCTATCCGTTTTTTGCTTGTTATCTTGAACAAAGGCTCTATTTTTGTGTTGTAAAACATGAAAACAATAGAAAACTAGTAGATTTTTTAAGGATAACAAGATTGATTTTAGGAGGATAACAAAATGAAAATGTTAAAGAGTTTTTTTAAGCATGTCGGCGAAGCCGATAAGAACATTTGGGGTTACGTAATGCTTTAAGCATTCCCCCCCTTTCGTGAAGTATTGAATTTTAGTTTTCAGGTATTAGTTTAATTTTTTAAGATTATGAAAAAGAAGATTGCAAATTCATTTAAGCACATTCTTACCGCAGCTGGTAAGAATTGGATGGAGGCAATGAGATATTATAGCCTCCAAATGTGAGTACACTAACATTTAAGTATAGCACAAGGGATATGTTTGCAAAACATATCCCTTGTTTTTTTGTAGGAGTAGAATAAGATTTTTTATGTCCAAAAGTACATTTGTTTGAACTTTATTCACTTCCTTTGTTATTAATACAAAGACTAACAAACGAATAATTATGAGAGTAATTCAAAGAATTTGTAGCATATTGTTGCTGCTGGTTACATTTGGGGCTTCGGCATTGTATGCGCAGACGTACGATAAGTTGTGGAAGCAGGTGGAGCAGGCTCAAAAGAAAAGCCTGCCTCAAACAGTGATAAAACTGGCTGATGAAATCTATCGGAAAGGTCGGCAAGAGCAGAATGCTCCGCAAATGTTGAAAGCCTACATTTGTAGGGAGACTTATCAAGAGGGGCTGACTCCGGACAGCCTTTACTCCAGTCTGAAATATATGGAATCTTGGGCACAATCGGAGAGGAATCCGGTGAACAAGGCTATTCTACATTCTTTGTTGGCATATGAATATGCTGACTTGATGCGGAAGAATCGCCGTGTCTTGCTGTCACGTACTTTACTGACTGTTGACGAGGTTCCAGAAGATATCCGTGAGTGGAGTATCAGCCAGTTTGTGGATAAAATAGATAGGTGTAACCGTGCATCCTTGCAGGATTCCATCCGCTTGCTCAATACATCTGCAGAACAATATGTGCCTTTTGTGGTGTTGGAAGACGGTAGCCGGTTCTATGGGCACGATATGTACCATCTATTGGTAAGCCGTGCTGTTGATGCTTATCGGCAGCTGGATGGTTTCAGCGTGGATTCTTTGGTACAGACCCGTATCGAAAGGATTTATCTGGATATGATGAATGCTTATCGCCATCGTGCCGGTTCGGAAGATGCTATGTTGCTCTGTTCTCTTGATTATTGGAACTGGAAGTTGACCGGTGGTATCAGCCAGCAGCCTTATCCTACTTTCCGAATGCGTCAGGAAAAGGCTAATCGGGAATATCTTGAGGTTTTGGATAAATTGATAAAGGAATACGGTTCACGAGAGGTTTGTGCCGAGGTTTACATTCATAAAGCCAACCACCTGCGCCGTTTGGAACCGAAACGCGCTGATGAGGCTCTAAAAGTCTGTGAAGAAGGCTTGAAGCGCTATCCTGCGTATAAGCGTATCAATGAGTTGAAAAATATCCGTGAACAGATTTTACAGCCTGAACTCATTCTGACTATGAATGAAAGCGGTTATCCCGGCGATTCGGTGAATATGAGGCTGCATTATCGTAATGTCGAGGGCTTCACTCTCAACTTATATACCACTACTTTAAGTGAAGTACCTTGGATGGACCATGGTATAAATAAAGATACTTATAGAAAGTATGCCCGGAAGTTTTCTTCCACGCATTTTGGCTTAAAGCCGTTGCCAGGCAAGGATAAATTGCCTGAAGATGTCCCTTATCTTGCCTCGGACACTGTATTTAAGTTCATGATTCCTCGGGAAACGGGAGTCTATATTCTTCAAATAGTACCTGATACTGAAACGGCCCGTACAGATGATAAATTTCTGGTATCTACCCGCTTCAAGGTGCTGACATTGGATTTGGGTGACAACCGTATGGAAGTGGCTACATTGGATGCCCGTAGTGGACAGCCGATTGCTGGTGCCAAGGTGAGTTTCTACTCTTCTTATGATGAGAAGAATAGAAAAGCGATGGCAGAGGTACTGACTGATGCCGGGGGGAAAGCTGTATTACCCTGGCAGAGTGAAATCCGAAGTTATGTGGCGCGTAAAGGCAGAGACACAGCCATGATGCCGCAGAACGTTTATATGAATCATCCTTATTACGGTATTAAGGATACAGATTGGAGGCAGATGGCATTGCTGACAGACCGTTCGCTTTATCGTCCCGGGCAGACCGTTCATGTAAAAGGGATAGCTTACAAGCAGAATAGTGATAGCGCCCAGGTACTACAAGGAGTTGATTATGAGCTTGTCTTGTTGGATGCCAACCGCAAGGAACTTGCCACCAGGAAGGGGCGGACCAATGATTTCGGCTCTTTTGCTACGGAGTTTGTACTTCCGGCAGCTTGCCTGAATGGCATGTTCAGCATACGAACCAAAGAGCCTCAATCTACCGTCACTTTTAGGGTAGAGGAGTACAAGCGACCTACGTTCGAGATTGCCTTCACTCCGGTTTCGGAAGCTTATCGGCTGGGTGACAAGGTTGTGTTGAAAGGAAATGTCAAGGCCTTCAATGGCATGATGGTGCAGGATGTGCCATTGGCATATACGGTGACTCGCCGGAATCCGAGACCTGGTTATTGGAGCAATGCTGATAAACCATTATTGTCTGACACCATACAATTGGATACCAACGGGGATTTTTCCATACCCTTGACTTTGGAAGCTCCGGCTGTAGATACAGACGGGTATGGGAGTGTGTATACTTATCATGTGGAGGCGGTGGTGACGGATGAGGCCGGTGAAACGCAATCCGCTTCGTATAACTTGTTGGCAGGTCCTAAAGCTTATTCCTTTGATATTCGCTTGCCTCAATATGTTTGTAAGGAAGACAGTATGCTTTTCACTTTTGGAGTGAATAATGTAATGAATATTCCTCAGCACATTGAAGGTTCCTATTGCCTTTATCCATTTGCAGAACAAAATGGGGCAAGGAATATTGCAGGTTCTGAACCCTTGGATGATGTTGTATTGGAGGGTACCTTCACAGCCAATCGGCTCCAGGATTTTTCGGCTTGGAACAAGCTTCCTTCAGGTAACTATCGCTTGAAACTTTCTGTACGTGATAGTTTGGGACGTGAAGAGAATAACGGGGCATATGGCAGTGACAGTTTCATGCTCTTTTCAAAGAGTGACAAGCGTCCGGCTACGTTTACAGATTTCTTTTATTATAAAGAAAATGAGGAATTTGATGTACAGTACCCTGCCGCTTTTCTTTTGGGGACTTCTTATCGGGATGCATATGTGCTGATGGATGTCTTTTGTGACAGAAAACGCATTGAAAGCCGTGTGTTGCAGTTGAATGATACTATTATTCGTATGGAATTCCCTTATAAGGAAGCATATGGCAAGGGAATCACCATTCTTTTCAGTTTTGTGAAAGCTGGCGAGATGTACAGTCATCAGGTTGAACTGAAGAAGCGGGAGCCGGAACGTGCTCTCGACATGAAATGGGAAGTGTTCCGTGACCGTTTGCGTCCCGGACAGGAAGAAGAGTGGAAGCTCGTCATAAAGACGCCTCAAGGTATGCCTGCTGCGGCTGAGATGTTGGCTACGATGTACGACGCTTCACTGGATAAGATTTATAAGAGTAACCAGATACTACGGGTTTTCTATCCGGATAATCTGTATGGGGCATTCCGTGGTGCGAGCCGTTATAATAGCAATTACTTCTCCGTTTATTTCCCGTTGAAGGCTTGGAAGGTTCCGGTATGGTCGTTTGACTACTTCTGTTCTCCTTATATGGATGGAAGGATGCGGATAGGGATGGTAGAAGACAATGCGCTTTTGGAAGAAGGAAGGGTGTTGTGGGGTATGGGACTACCCGGAATAGCTCTTTGACCGGTAATCTTAGAATACGTGGTGCCAACCAGCCGATGCTTGCTTCCAAAGCAGAATCCGGAAATGCCGTTGAAGTGAAATATGTTCCTGCACAAGTAGCGGAAGACGCGGTGGAAGATGTTGTTTTTGAATCGGAAACGATACCGGTTGGCGAGGCCTTGCAACCTATTGAGGGGCTTCGCACCAACTTTGCCGAAACAGCCTTTTTTTATCCTCAACTTCGTACAAACGAACAAGGGGAGCTTGCGTTTTCTTTTACGATGCCGCAGAGCTTGACTCGTTGGAATTTCCGTGGTTACTCACATACTAAGGATATGCTGACTGGGATATTGGATGCTTCCGTTGTAACTGCCAAGGAGTTTATGCTGACTCCGAATATGCCTCGGTTTGTCCGCGTTGGAGATAAAACACAGATAGCCGGAACAATAGCCAATCTGACGGGTAAAGCGGTGAAAGGAACAGCAGTATTCACACTGTTCGACCCTATGACGGAGAAAGTTATTGCTACTCAACGTCAGAAATTCTTGGTAGAAGCAGGAAGAAATACTGCTGTCAACTTTCATTTCGAAGTGTCCGACCGCTATGATTTGCTTGGTATTCGTATGGTTGCCGATGGAGGTACGTTTAGCGATGGCGAGCAGCATCTGTTGCCCGTATTAAGGAATAAGGAGTATATTACGGAAACGCTTGCTATGCCTATCCGTGGCGAGGAGACCCGTACGTTCTCATTAGACAGCCTTTTCAACCGTAATAGCCGTACAGCGACAGACCGTCGTCTGACTGTAGAATTTACCGGGAATCCGGCTTGGTATGCTGTACAAGCGTTGCCGGCATTGAGCCTGCCTGCCAATGATAATGCCATTTCTTGGGCTACAGCTTGGTATGCCAATAGTCTGGCAGGCTTCATTGCCAACAGCCAGCCCCGCATTAAGACTGTATTTGACAGTTGGAAGGCTGCCGGTGGCACGAAAGAAACCTTCCTCAGCCAGTTGGAGAAGAATCAGGATGTGAAGAATATCCTGCTCAGCGAGTCTCCGTGGGTACTGGAAGCTACTACTGAAGCCGAACAGCAGGCACGTATTGCCACGCTGTTTGATATCAACCAACTGAATAACCGCAATCTTTCCGCTTTTACCAAATTGAAAGAATTGCAGGGTGAAGACGGTGGATGGAGCTGGTATAAGGGAATGTCCGGTAGCCGCTATATAACTGGCTATATTACAGAATTACTTGTTCGTCTTCCTCTGCTGACGAAAAATGAACTGCCTGAAGAAGTTGCCGCCATGCGGCAGAAAGCTTTCGGCTATTTGAATCGGCAGGCTTTGGAAGAGTATCGCAATATCCGTAAAGCCGAAAAAAATGGCGCCAGAATTACTGCCAACTCCGAATCGGCAATGACATATCTGTATCTGATAGCCCTTAGCGGCGAACAAGTGCCGGCAGACAATCAAGCGGCTTACCGCTATTTCCTATCAAAAGTAGGTGCCAATCTTAAAGATGGAACCATGAGCAGCAAGGCACAGTCTGCCATCATCCTGAAAGCAGTAGGGCGTACAGCCGAGGCGAATGAATTCATCGCTTCCCTCAAGGAACATCTGGTACAGACGGATGAACTGGGTGCATACTTTGCTTTCCAAGCAAATCCGTATAACTGGGGTATGCTGCCCATCCCTGCCCATGTGGAAGTAATGGAAGCCCTGCGTATGGCAGGTGGCAACGATGCTTTGGTGGAGGAAATGAAACTCTGGCTGCTGAAACAGAAGCAGACTACCAGTTGGAATTCTCCGGTTGCAACGGCTGATGCTGTTTATGCATTGCTTTGTCAAGGTACTAATCTGCTGGAAAGTCGGGGAGACGTACGTATCACGTTAGGTAACAAAGTTTTGGAAACATTGTCGCCTACAAAGACCATAATCCCGGGTTTGGGTTATGTCAAGGAAACCTTCGCTCAAGGAAGTCCGGAGCTGAAAGCTAAAACCGTCACCGTAGAGAAACGGGATGCAGGCATTGCCTGGGGAGCTGTTTATGCCCAGTATCTGTCACCCATATCTGATGTAAAGCAGCAGGGGGGGGAATTGAATGTAGAGAAGAAACTTTATGTAGAGCGTATATCGGCCGGTGGTAGCAAGTCCTTGCAACCGGTTACGGAAGGGACCGTATTATCCGTCGGTGATAAAATAGTGGCCCGTTTGACTATCCGCTTGGACCGTACTATGGATTTTGTTCAGTTGAAAGACCAGCGGGGTGCCTGCTTTGAACCTATAGGCTCGCTTTCCGGTTATCGTTGGAGTAATGGCCTCGGTTATTATGCAGAAGTGGAAGATGCCGCAACCAATTTCTTCTTCGACCATTTGGGCAAAGGCGTTTATGTCTTAGAGCACAGTTATCGCATAGCCCGTGGCGGAACATACGAAACGGGGCTGGCCACGATACAGTGTGCGTATGCTCCGGAGTATGCTTCGCATTCGGCGGGAGGGATAATTGTAATAAAGTAACAATAGAGTATGGAGCGGAGCGCAATTTGTACAAATTGCGCTCCGCTATTTTAGGTACTCTCGCTAAAAACACCTATTTTTGTCCGACTAATATTGAATGAGAGTGGCAGAATTAGGAAATCTTGATATTAAGAAAAATAGATGAAGCGGATATTGATAACTTTATATGTGCTTGCAAGTGTGGTATTGACTGCTGTAGCGCAAGCTCGTTTTACCTCGAATACAGAGATGTACAGTTTCGGCCAGATAGAATGGAAGCATCCCGTGACTGTGCAATATACCATCACCAATACGGGTGACCAGCCTTTAGTGCTTACAGAAGTGGAGCCGGATTGCGCCTGCTCCGTGGCCCAGTGGACAAAAACGCCTATTGCTCCGGGGGCAAAAGGAACAGTAAATGTGACTTTTGACGCCAAGGCATTGGGACATTTCCAGAAATCCGTGGCTATTTACAGCAATGCGCAACCCAATCTGGTCTATTTGAAGTTCAATGGTGAAGTAGTACAGGAAATCAAGGACTTTACCAAGACGCATCCCTATCTTATCGGTCAGATACGTATTGACAAGAACAGCCTCGACTTTCCCGATATTCAGCATGGTGAGCAGCCGGTGATTCATATCGGCGTGGTCAATCTTTCCGACCGTCCTTATGAACCGGTACTGATGCATCTGCCTCCTTATTTGCAGACAAAAGTAGAGCCCAATGTCTTGCAAAAGGGAGAAAAAGGAGTGATTACACTTACATTGAATTCGGAAAGACTGACTGGCCTCGGACTGACTCAAACGTCGGTCTATCTTTCTCGCTTCTCCGGTGACAAGGTGGGCGATGAAAACGAGATTCCCGTTTCTGCCATTCTTTTACCGGATTTCTCCGGAATGACGGAAGTGGAGAAGGCAAATGCTCCTGCCATCAGCCTTTCTACCAAAGAAGTTGATATGAGTGCGATATTGGCAAAGAAGTCAAAAGCACGTCAGGATATTACCATTACCAATACCGGGCGTTCTCCTTTACAGATAAACAAGCTTCAGGTATTCCACCCGGCAGTGGGAGTTAACCTCAAGAAGAGTGTATTGCAACCCGGTGAAAGCACTCGCCTGCGGGTAACGGTAGTGAAGAAGAATATAGGCAAGAAGCGCCGTCATCTGCGTCTGCTGATGATTACCAATGACCCGATGCAGCCGAAAGTTGAAATCAACATTAAAGCAAAACAATAAGAAGTCGTAAAGTCCTTCATAACTCATAACTTATAACTCACAAATAGCCATGGAACATCCCGAAAATAATGAAGCATATAAAGGCTTGGTTGTCAATGCAGGCATTGAGCAACCTTCATCGGTCAATCCTTACTTGAAGAACCGTCCCAGGCGGAAGAAACGCGAGCTTTCCGTATCAGACTATGTGGAGGGTATAGTGAAAGGTGATGTTACGGTACTCAGCCAGGCTGTAACACTGGTGGAAAGTGTGAAACCGGAGCACCAGGCTGTGGCGCAGGAGGTGATAGAGAAGTGTTTGCCCTATTCGGGCAACTCCGTCCGTGTGGGTATCAGTGGTGTGCCCGGTGCCGGTAAAAGTACCTCTATTGATGTATTTGGCTTGCATGTACTGGAGGAACACGGCGGCAAGTTGGCCGTTCTTGCCATTGACCCGAGCAGCGAACGCAGCAAAGGCAGTATTCTCGGTGACAAGACGCGTATGGAGAAACTCTCCGTTCATCCCAAGTCCTTTATACGTCCCAGTCCCTCTGCCGGTTCGCTGGGTGGCGTGGCACGCAAGACGCGTGAAACGATTGTGCTTTGTGAGGCTGCCGGTTTCGACAAGATATTTGTAGAGACAGTAGGGGTGGGGCAGAGTGAGACTGCCGTACATTCTATGGTAGACTTCTTCCTGCTGATACAGCTGGCGGGTACGGGCGATGAGTTGCAAGGCATCAAACGCGGCATCATGGAAATGGCCGATGGCATTGTCATTAATAAGGCTGATGGCGACAATCTGGAGCGGGCCAGGCTGGCAGCAACTCAGTTCCGTAATGCGCTGCACCTCTTCCCGACTCCGGAGAGCGGTTGGACACCCCAAGTGCTGACTTATTCCGGTTTCTATAATCTTGGTGTAAAAGAAGTATGGGATATGGTCTACAAATACATTGACTTTGTGAAAGACAACGGCTACTTTGAATACCGCCGCAATGAGCAAAGCAAATACTGGATGTACGAGACCATTAACGAACAGCTGCGCGACAGCTTCTACCACAATCCGCAGATTGAAGCGATGCTGACTGGCAAGGAAAAACAAGTGCTACAGGGCAACTTGACTTCTTTTGTGGCTGCCAAGAACTTGCTGGACACCTATTTTGCAGAACTGAAGAAATAAGGGCATATCCCTTTCCCTATATCGATGACTAAGGAAAACAACATGGAAGTGGCGCGGCGGTTTACCCGCCGCCTTCATGAACTCCCTTCTGAGGAGCTGGAGCTCATTGCCGGTTTGTTTGTACGCCGTGAGGTGCACAAAGGAGAACTGTTGATTAGTGAGAAAGATATAGCCAGGGATATTGTTTTCGTAGAGAAAGGACTGCTTCGCCAGTTCTATTTCAAAGAAGGCCGGGACATTACAGAGAACTTTGCCTGCGACGGTGACGGCGCTATGTGTATCGTCAGCCTTTTCACCGGACGCCGTAATTGCCTTCAGCTGGAATCCCTGGAGGAAGGCGTCATCTGGAGCATTTCGTATGCAGGACTGGTCGAACTCTCTGAGCGTTATCTGCATATAGCCCGTCTGCTTCGCCATTTATTGGAGGGGTCTTTAATGCTTTCCCAATATAAAGCAGACTCTTGGCGTTTCGAAACCTCACGCGAGCGGTATGCGCGCTTCGTCAGGGATTATCCGGAGATAGCCCGGCGTGCCTCAGTCAACCACATAGCATCTTATCTGTTAATGACTCCCGAGTCTCTGAGCCGGGTACGTGCCGGAGTACTGTGACGGTGGAACGGCTGTTTTATACGGCTTTCCCTTCTTTCTCGAAATCCTTGCGTGACTTGCTTTGTGTCACGATGTACACTCCCAGGAATACCAAGGCTATGGCTATTCCCTTTTCCAAATTGAACACTCCCAATCCTAAGATGATGGCAACGGTTGAGGCCACGATGGGCTGCATGTAGTTGTACATGCTCACCACAGTGGGGCGCAACAGCCTCTGCGCACTCATTATGAAGATATAGGCAAGGAAGCTTCCTCCCACAACCACATATCCCGCTTGCAGCAGGGCGGCTGTAGATATTTCGCTCCACTGTATGGCAGCCACGTCGTGGTAAGAGAACGGGATGTAGCACATGGAGGCATAGACAAACATCCATTTATTCAGGGTGATGGGAGAGTATTTCTGCGACAACCCCTTGAATACGGTCAGATAAATGGAGAAGCTGATTTGGGCGAGCAGGCAGAGAAGGTCTCCGATGAGGCTGCCATTGCCGGCACCGGTGGTCTGGCTGCTCATGATGAGTATAAATGCTCCCATAGCCCCTACAAAGATGCCCAGCACTTTCTTGTTGGTGACCGGTTCTTTCAGATAGATTGCAGCCACTATCATGGTGACGATGGGCAGCGTGGTTGTAACGATGGAGGCGTCTATGGGCGAAGTCATGGAGAGTCCGAAGATATAGACACCCTGATTGAATACCAGTGCGAAGAGTGCGGCGAAGAATATCTTCAGCATGTCCCGGTGGTCCACCTGCTCGCGCTTGCAGAACAAGGAGAGGAGCCAGAAGCAGGCAGCTGCGCCTACCATGCGGAATGTGGTTACTGACAACGCGGAAAACTCCACCAGAGCCGACTTGCCTATAGGTGCCATCAGGCCCCATAAGATATTTGCGGTAAGGGCGAACAGATGCCCTTGAATGTTCTTGTCCATACTCTTTTGTTCTTTGCGGGTGCAAAAGAACAACTATTTTCTGAAAAGAGAAAATCTTTCATTATATGATTTTTCTACCTTGCAGGCGTAGAAATAAGAGATTATCGTGTATATTTGCTTCTAATTAAAGCAAGAAACCATGGAAGTACAAGCCAATTACATCAAGCGTATCGAAATACACGGATTGTGGCATCGGTACGATATTGCCTGGGACCTGCGTCCTGACGTCAATATACTTTCCGGCATCAACGGAGTGGGGAAGACCACTATCCTGAACCGTTCGGTCAACTATCTGGAACAGACATCGGGTGAAGTGAAGAGTGACGAGAAGAACGGCGTACACGTCTACTTCGACAATTCTGCAGCCACCTTTATCCCCTATGATGTAATCCGCAGCTACGACCGTCCCCTTATCATGGGCACGCATGGCCGATGCCAACGTGAAGTCGGAACTGGACTGGCAGCTCTATCTACTCCAGCGCCGTTATCTGGACTATCAGGTGAACATCGGCAACAAGATGATAGAACTGCTCAGCGGTGATGAAGAGCAGCGTAGCCTGGCTCCCTCCCTTTCCCTCCCCAAGCGGAAGTTCCAGGATATGATTGACGAGCTTTTCAGCTATACCCATAAGACGATAGACCGCAAAAGCAACGACATCGTTTTCTATCAGAACGGTGAACGCCTGCTGCCCTACAAACTGTCTTCGGGCGAGAAGCAGATGCTGGTCATCCTGCTGACCGTGCTGGTGCGTGACGATGACCACTGCGTACTCTTCATGGACGAGCCGGAAGCCTCCCTGCACATCGAATGGCAGCAGAAGCTCATCGGCATGATACGCAACCTGAATCCCAATGTGCAGCTTATCCTCACCACCCATTCGCCCGCAGTCATCATGGAAGGCTGGCTGGATGCCGTCACCGAAGTCAGCGAAATCTCATCCCTAATCCCTAATCCTTAATCCCTACCCAAGTGCCCACTTCCCTAAGACATAACCTTACTTCCGCCTATCTGGATGCCGCCCGCAAGTTGTCCCCCAAGAGAGCACGCAGGCGCATAGTGGCGTATGTGGAAAGCTATGACGACATCGCTTTCTGGCGGACGCTGCTGTCTGAGTTCGAGAATGAGGAACGTTATTTTCAAGTGATGCTTCCCTCGGCCACCTCTCTGGCAAAGGGCAAGAAGATGGTGCTGATGAATACGTTGAACACATCGGAGCTG
>ONZW01001343.1_pt1 | contig 11563 bp, 9 predicted proteins | sample 1671071 | NCBI WGS metagenome assembly ONZW01 (sample SAMN06348119, study PRJEB24527) | human gut metagenome | biome: human gut; feature: ankylosing spondylitis patient; material: feces | host: Homo sapiens | place: China | collected 2015-10
GCAAAGCTACAACCAAACCTCAAAGTGTAAAAGGTGCATTTCTTCGAATGCTTACTCTGAAACGTGGACGATGGCTGAAATGCGATAAGACGTAATTGATGAAAATTACCGAACCGGCAACCCAGGTAAACGACAAGGCTGTGGCATCAGTTCTCAGAAGCCTTTATATCAAAAAAAACACCGATCATCGGAATATGGTAAAGTCGTATCCGGTGGTCGGTTTCATTTCTTGTCTTTTTGTTTGCCTGTTATTCTCGTTCAAAATGGGCAAATGTGAACTATATCTTTCCATTCTTTTGATTGCTTCTTTTCTTGTACCCATTCAGTAGCTTTATCCCATATTCGTGGTGTTACGAATACAAATGTGGCAGATGCTTTGTCATATTTTAATGGATCCTTTGTCCGTTTATTATAATCTTCATTCGCTTTTTGAAGGGGATTTGCGTTAACCCCACATTCCCAAAGTGAAATTCCGGGAGAAATATTAAAGATTGCATCAGCCGATTCTACTACGCCGTCCCAACCTGTTAAATGAACTGCGTCTCCATTGGGAAATCTAATATTACTTGTGTTGGTTAAGGTTGCTCTTATCAATCGTAATATTAATTCTGGTAACAATCCTTGTGCAGACCTTGTATCTGCCCATTGTTTGATAGTTGTAGATGTAATCCATTTCATATTTAGTCGTCTTTTATTGTGTTTGGTAAAATCTTATTTTTTATTATATTCCACCCTTTCTTCCGCAGCCATAGGATAATCACTCTCATGAAAGTGATATACTTTCGGCTCATTTGCAGGCATTTCATTGTCTGTCCATTGCTCACACTGGCGAATAACGGTCTCAAGCGCATTTGCTGCTTCTTCAGGTGGGTAATGATACTTCTTCAGCAGACGCTTGATCATTTTGCGCATGCCGGCACGGGCTGATTCCTTTTTCTGCCAGTCAATGGTACGGTTCTTCCGGAGAATTTCCGTCAGTTCCTTGGTCATGGCCACCAGTTCCTCATTGGTATATACATCATGTACGGCCTGAGGCTGGGTCAAGGCATCGTAGAAAGACTTTTCTTCACGTGTCAGCCCAAGGTCATTTCCGGCAGCTTCGGAGGATGAAATTTCTTTTGCCAATTTCAAAAGTTCTTGTATTACCTCTTCATTCGTAAGCAGTCCTTTCAGGTAGTTCGATAAGGAACGATTCAGCAGGTCAGAGAACTTTTCAGCCTGAACGATGTTGCTTTTCTGATACAAGGTCACTCGTTCTGCCAATAACCTTTTCAGCAGTTCAACGGCTATGTTCTTTTCCTTCATTTTGGATATATCGTCAAGAAATGCCGCATCAAACAGAGAGAATTCAGCCTTTACATCAGAGAAAAGATTAATCACTCCTTCACTCTTGATGCTATGTTTGAGCAACTCTCCAATTCTTGCATTAATTTCGCGTTTGGATACCTTCCCTTTTCCCGTCATTCGTGAGAGTAGGGTACGGACTGCTTCAAAGAATGCCGCTTCGTATCGCTGTGATTCGTCTAACAAGCTTCGGCACAGGGTAAGAGAGTTATGCAGAAGCAGTGCTTCTTTCAGGAACATCTGGTGCTGTTCCTGCTTGGCTGGCGACATGATGAAGTTCACCCCGCCTTTTATGATTTGAGCACATTCCAGGTCGGATGCTGTTTGGAAATTGCTGTAATCGTAGCCGTGGAATAAATCGCGGCAAACCTCTAATTTTTCCCTGAATTTAAGTAAGGCCGTTTCCTTAATATCTGGATTTCCAAAGTTCTTGCGGTCTCGACGGGTATAATCGTGCATAGCCTCTTTCAAAGCTTTAGCTATGCCGATGTAGTCTACCACCAGTCCGCCCGCTTTCCCGTTGAACACCCTGTTTACACGGGCAATGGCCTGCATCAGGTTATGTCCGCTCATGGGCTTGTACACGTACATTGTAGCCAATGATGGTACGTCAAAACCGGTTAGCCACATATCCACTACAATGGCAATCTTCATCGGGTCCTCATTGTCTTTGAAACGCTTGGCGAGTTCCTTCTTATACTGTTTGTTACCGATAATATCATGCCACTCTTCAGGGTCCTTGTTGCTGCCGGTCATTACCACCTTCACCTTTTCCGTCCAGTTAGGACGCAGTTCAAGCAGTTTGTGGTAAATACTCATTGCGATAGGGCGTGAATAGGCCACAATCATAGCCTTGCCCGTCAGCTCATATTGTCTGTTTTCTTCGTAATGCTTCAGAATGTCCCTGCACAGCGAATCGATTGTTTCCGGAGCACCCAAAATCTCTTCCAGGTGCGACATCTCCTTTTTGCTCTTCTCAATCTGTTCTTCCGTAGCACCATCCTCGGCAAGCAAATCATATTCCGCGTCAATGGCTCTCAATGTGGCTTCGTCCAGGTTCAGATTGATTACGCGCGATTCATAATATACCGGACAAGTGGCACCATCAGCCACCGCCTGAGTCATGTCGTACACATCGATATAGTTACCGAAAACCTCAACCGTATCCCTGTCTTTCGTGGATATGGGTGTACCTGTAAAACCAATGTACGATGCATTCGGCAGGCAGTCATGAATAATCCTTGCAGTACCTATGACACGCTTGGCAATGTCTTCTCCTTTCTCATTCTTGGTCATGCGGATTTTTTCTTCAAATCCGTATTGTCCGCGATGGGCTTCGTCGGTCATCACCACAATGTTTTTCCTGAGCGACAAAGGCTCGGCCGATTCTTCAAATTTCTGCATGGTGGTGAATACAATTCCGTTTGCTTCACGCCCGGCCAGCAGAGCCTTCAGGTCTTCGCGGCTTTTGGCCTGTACGGGCACCTGGCGCAAGAAATCCTTACACTTGGCAAACTGAGTATAGAGCTGGTCGTCCAAATCGTTGCGGTCTGTAATTACCACGATGGTAGGCTGGGAGAGTTCACTTTGCAACAAGTGAGCATAGAACACCATGGAAAGCGATTTTCCGCTGCCTTGCGTATGCCAGAACACGCCAATCTTACCGTCATTCTGTACAGCGATTTTCGTACGCTCAATAGCTTTCTTTACTGCAAAATACTGATGATACCCGGCAAGAATTTTTGCGGCTCCTGCTTCGTCTTTCGAGAAGCAGACAAAGTTCTTGATAATATCTAAAAGGCGCTCTTTCTGGAAGATGCCTTCAAAAAAAGTATCATAATCGGCAAAGTCCGTACTTTCATAGTCACCATCCTTGGTCTTCCACTCCATGTAGCGGTCTTCCTTGCTTGTCAGCGTTCCGGCCTTTGAGCATGCCATGTCACTCATTACACAGAACACATTATAGATGAAGAGCGACGGGATTTCTTTCATATAATTGCGTAGCTGCAGATAGGCCTCCGATGCATCTGTCTCTTCGCGTGAAGGAGACTTCAGTTCCATAACCACAAGGGGAAGTCCGTTTATGAAGATGATGATGTCTGCCCGCTTTTCGGAGTACTCCACAAAAGTCCATTGGTTCACCACCTGGAAGTCGTTGCGCTCAGTGTGTGCGAAGTCTATCAGATAGACAATGTCATTCCGTTGCTCTTTACCGTCAAAAAAGGAAACTTCTATGCCATGTTGCAGATAGTCCATAAACAGCTCGTTTTTCTGTGTCAGACTTCCGGTATCAATATCCTTCAGTTTGGCTACAGCTTCATTTATTGCTGTTTGTGGCTTTCCTCTGTTCACATTGCTCAGGCTTTCCATAAGCTGTTCTTCATAGAACGGCACATAGTAATCACGTTCTATGTCAGGACCATAAAGATATGTATAACCCATCTGTTCGAAGAGGGTTGTCACGGCTTTTTCGTAATTGTCTTCTGTGAATGACATGGCTTTATATTAATTGGTTGTTAGCAAGTTTCTAATTTCATAACCCATTCATTGAATAGGATACATTTTTCCCGAATAGTGTTCAAGCCTATGTCTGAAGCAAGACACGCACCATATACAACCTTGTCATAACCTTTTATGGCCTTCTTTAATCTTTCAGACGGTGCGGTAGCCGGTCCGTTGTTTATTTCTTCTGGAGTTTTTACACTACTTATAGCATCTTCCAATTGCTGGAAATCAAGTTCCTGTTTTGTGAAATTATTTTGAAATACAGCGATATTGCTGAATAACAATCCCTCAAACTCATGTAATTGGATGTACGGTATAAATCTTGAACGCAGATTTTCGTCTATATCCAAAGACATCTGTTCGAAAAGGAAATGCATCCTGTCGTAAATATTACTTATGCTCTTACTTTCCATCCATCCGGGAAAACGATAGGAATCTCTGATACGGTAATAATCCACAAACAATGAAACAATACTGTTTCCTTCATTCAGGTGTCTGACAATTTGTTTCCTCAGTGTATCCCAAGCTACAATACCTCCATTTGAATGTTTGATTGTCGGCGCTTCAAGTGCAATATTCTTTGTCAGCAGATAGCTGTGTAGTACGTCATTGCAGAAAACCTGTTCGGTTGGTCCTTCACAAATGATAATCAATCTTTTCATTTTGGCTGCCCTCCTTTCAGGATATTCTGTTTCCACAAATCGCCTAATGTATAATCGTCTAACCAGGCGTTCAGTTCTTCCGAAGAATGTCTTTTCATTACCGAAACGCCATCTATCTGATTGACGGTAATTACATCTTCGGCATCAAAGTTCGTAATCAGATCGGCACTTTGGGTAGCGATGATTACTTGCGTTCCTTTGGCAGCTACCGATTTAATCATGCCGGCCAATGTCTGGATGGCAAGTGGATGTAATCCCAATTCAGGCTCGTCGATGATAATGACTTTAGGCGGCACAGGCTGTAGGAACAATGTCGCCAAGGCAATGAAACGTATGGTTCCGTCGGAAAGATCTGTCGGTCCGTAAATGGTCGAGCTGAATTTGTCTGTCCACTGCAGGCGAACCGTATTGGCCGCACTTACATTGAAATAGAAATCACTGAAATACGGTGCAATGCTCTGAATAGCACGTATAATCCGTTTGTAAACAATGGGCTCTTTCTCTTTGATTCCATACAGAAAGGCTGCCAGATTTCCCCCTTTTTCATACAGAAAATAGGTATCGTTCACAATATGGCTTTCTTTGGTGAAGGGAGAGCTTTTGCCTGTGTCGTGGAAATGATATTTCTTTATTTCAGACAGATACCTACGGATGTGTTCGCCAATCGACAATCCGCTGTAGGACTTGATGCTGGCCTCGTTGCCAAAGGCGCCAATGGCGGTGTACAAGCTATTATTTCCTAGCTTCTCTTTTGAGAACACAAACTTGTTGTCTCCCTCTTTCAATTCAAACGAATAGAAATTGTCTTTAAAATAAATTGTGGCGCAAATAGCATCCGTAATCTTGCTGCCTTGGAAGAAGTACTTGTCAATACCTCCGTTCAAAGCCACATATTCCGTAAGCTTCTGTTCGTACAGTCGGTTGAGGAATTCAAAGAAAGACAAAAAGTTGCTCTTCCCTGACCCGTTAGAGCCTATCAATATATTGATGGGGAGCAAATCAAGCGTCAGATTCCGGAAAGATTTATATCCTTTTATTTCTATTTTGTCCATAATTTGATGTTATTGGAAAGTGACTATCACAAAAATAATAATTTTTTCTGTGAATGACATGGCTATTGACTTATTGAAATCAATCTGTCAGCCATTTGTATTGCAAGAGTTCGTGATCTATTTTTATCGAAGTCTTTTAGAATATGTTTTAAACTCTTTATCAATTCATTATAAGTATTTATTTTCTGATTCCAATCTGGATATTGTTGAATTTCGAAGATGACTTTAAGTAAAGCAGGTCTATATAACTTAGGAATTCCCAATTTATTAAAGATTTTGACTACGTCTTCTTCTTTTATCTTTTTAGTTGCATTCTCTGTGATAGAATGTGAAACAGTCGTATCTGATTCATATTTTATAAATGAAGGATTTTCTGTCTTCACCCATTTTGCCCCAACTTTTTTAATATGAGACATTTGATGCTCCAACTCAGGGAACAGTGTACTTTCGTTAATATTAAAAAAGTCCAATTCATCCAAAAGTTTTTCTTTTGAGTCCTGAGGTATGATTATATGTTTTTTATCAATCTCTTGATTTAAATTTTTCACACTTTTAGCAACCTTACTGTTCCATAAATCATGTTCATCTACTGTGACATTAATTGCTCCAGAAATAAGGAAAGCTCCGCTTTGTCGTATCAATCTAGAGTTGCTGTAACTTGGCATTACAAAAATTGTATCTTGTATTAATTTTATAAAAGACTCAGGATCAATATCTCTATTTATTCCAAGACTTGTTTTTAAATCCTTTAGAGTAAAATCTCCATCAAAACCTATTTTAGTAATCTCAGATAATATTTTAGCTTTATACGATTTTTCATGTTCCTCATATCCTGTACAGATGACAATACCATCAGGATAAACATCATTTTCTTCTTTATCTTTAACTTTTGCGGTGGGTAAACATGCGAAATATAAAGCGACTAAAGGATTCATTGTGATATCCAACAATCGTGTAGGCAGACCATAATGCTGTAATTTGGTTAGTTCTTCGAAAGCAGATGAACATTCCCGAAACTCTTGCGGAACTCGAGCAGTTGCAGTTTGTATAATCTTATGTTCTACGGAGATTAAGGCATCTCTAAAAATGCTTGGCCTTATATCCCATAATTTATTACTTTGCCCACGAAAGAACAACGTTTCAGATTTTCCATCTTCAATAATATTATTTCTGATTGAAGTGATAGCGTCTGTGTATTCTGACAGAGAAGAAATGGAAATACTATCACTATTCAATATGTTATCATCATTGGTTTTCATATTCGACTATACAAAATAGCTTTTAATTCGATTTTATGCTCGTTTATTATTGAGCGTTTTCAAAGTAACGGTCAATATTATTCTTTACATTTTTTAAATTATCAGCAAAAACAGATGTATTTATCTTTGAGAAAATATATTTTTTTATTATTTCTACGTAATTAGAGACTGACACGTTGCCATTACTGAAGTCAATAGTTAGTGTTATAAATCCAGCACTTGTAGTAGATATAAGAAAACCGCTACAATAAAATTGATTGTTTTCACTTGTAAATAAATCCAAATTCCAATTCTTATTCGCATCTTTAGATTTTATACATGCATACATCGCTACGACCCCCACAGGAGATGCTAAGTCAACATATCCTTTGATATAAGCTTCCAAGTCAAAATTTATAAGATGATTATTAGACCCAGAAACAGAACCTAATGTCATGTCTATAATTCTATCAGTTTTCTCTTCAACTCGATTTACAGCAGCAATAATCTTACTAATATTTTCTTGTAAACTCTCTGCTGATTCCGAATACGACAATGTGGCCTCTTCTACGCTTTTTGCTGCATTATTTAAGATTTCTATTTGACCTGCAGACTGGCTATTACTATAAAAAGAATATAAAATTGTAACTACAGCTAATATAATGGATATCAAAGCAGAAGATAACGATACAAAATCCAAAACATTCCTATTCCCATAAAAAGAGTTTGAAAATACGATAATACCAAGCAAAGTCAAAATACTTGCATAATATATGTATGATCCCCAACTTCTTGGTTGCTTTTGATGTACTCTATATGCAGAAACAGCGATAGCTGCAACGATGATAATCGTACAACAGATTATGATTGTTTGTATTATACAAGGTGTTAAAATACTATTCATTATCAGACGAATTTTATATCAATTATTTAATAATATTTATTACTCACTCAAGTTTTTATCTACTATATCAGTAATTATGAGTTCACCGGACATAAATCGTGGAAGAAGAATATCGCGAAGTTGTGCTAAACGGGTAGTCTCTTGAAATAAATTTAATAACATATCATCTATTTTAGATACCAAATGTTCAAATTTATCCATAACATTTATTGGTGGTATAACAATCTTTAAATTTTCAATAGAAGATCGATTTATGGAACCAAATACAGTACCTTCTGAATTAAATTTATCTAATTCTTTTTTTAATGAGAACATTGTATATAAGACAAAAGACTGATGTCCTGTTTTACTATATATAGAAGCTAAACCTCTACCTATACAGCATTTTTCAACTGCAATATTGATATCGCCAACAGGAGCTCTAACGCTTAATAATACACTAAAAGGGTCTGCGTAACGAGTTGGCTCAGTAGTAAATAGCCTGACAGAAGGATATCTGTTTCCAAAATCCGCACGACCTTGATAAAAGACAATACCTTCACCATTTTCATTATAGCTTGTCCCTTTAGGAGATTGCCCCATTGTAACATTTGCTATATCAGATAATGTACCAACTTTCCACCCTTCCGGAATCATCCCAAGCTCTGAATCCACAAACTTTCCATCCTTAAATGGCTCAAAATCTACAAACCAAGACTTGAATAATGCTTGTGCCTGCTGCTCTAAATTTTCATTTATGCGGCGGTTTAGTTCGATTTTGTCATCAAGGGAAAGTAATATAGCCATTACTCTGTTTTGTATTTCTATTGGTGGTACAGGAATGGTTATTTCCTTAAAAGTGGAAGTTGGTCTTGCCAATGCAGGAACCCCCACTTGAGAAGCATTCATCAAAATTCGATGTTGTCCTATACGGGTATGAAAGAAATATACAAAAAAGTCTGGTCTAATGATATTTTGATTAAGTCTTAATCTGAATTGACTCTGAGATATAACATATCTTTCATACTTTGAATCTAACGGAATATATACTATCTGTCCCAAAGTACCTCGATGTGTTATAACAACATCACCTCTGAAGGCATTAGCTCTTCCAAGTGAATCTGCTTTCTCTTCTGAAACGTAATTAAAAGAATCTTCATTTAATTTGAAACCTTGTAGATTTGAGCCATTGAGAACAGGTATACCAAAGTCAATAAAGTTATCAACTTTGATATTTGAACCAAAAGGCCCCATTGCAATTTCTTCTATTATTTCAGATATTTTGTATTCTTTCCACTCTTCCATTCTTATTTATTTTGTTGAATCATGAAAAATTAGGTTATCTATTCTTTTCTGTTCTTTTTGAACAAAAACAAATAATTCTTTTTCAAATATCTCCTTGTTTTTTAGTAAATATGTAGATATCGCATAACAAAAGATATTCATTAAGTTTATGGCTTTATCCAGATCGCTAGAGTCTGTTTTGAGTATATCGTGAATAGTTTTTTCGTGCTCTGGAACAATCTCTTTAGACATTTTTACCATAGTTGAAATGATCCGTGTTAGTTCTGAAGGAGAAATCACATAGTTTGTTTTGTACAAGTTCAAAATAGATATATTTCTAACCCATATTCCGTATGTTTGGTGAAGATTGCTTAATGCAACCAATACATTCTTCGCTGACTGGTTTTTATCATACTTCATCAATTGAATATTCAATCTATTATTGTCTAAATTATCTTTTGCTGCCATTTTAGAAATAAAATCTCGATCTTCTTCTGTAAAATATCCTTGAATCAATTTTACAGAATAATCATTTACGATAATAGGCTGTATAGAGTCATTGATTATCATAATGTTGTCAACCAGTTCGTCTAATCTTTTTTGCTCAATTTCACGTTGAACCAACAAGGTTTGAAACTTTTGGTTGTCTTTATTTTGCTTCACCGATATATAAATAGTTCGGTAGGCTATAATCATGGCTATAACAGTAGCTATTGAACCGATGGCAGTCCAGTCAATCGTACATAAATCCAAGTTCATAGGCTAGCTATTAAATCTTAAACCCAATGCTCCCCAACTGCTTTCTAATCTCTTCCTCCAACTGATGCGACTTCTCAAACATCTCAGACAATTCCGAAGTGAGTCGTTCCATTTTTTCCTGGAACGGTTCGCTGTCGTCTTCCGCTTCGGCTATGCCCACATAACGTCCCGGGGTAAGTATGTAGTCCTGCTTGGCTACCTCATCAAGAGTAGTTGCTGCACAATATCCTTTTTCATCTTCCAATGTTCCTGCCTGGAAATCATTGTACGTTTTAGCGATACGTTGAATGTCTTTTTCCGTCAGTTCACGCAGCTTGCGGGTTACCATTGTTCCCATCTGGCGGGCGTCGATGAACAGAATTTTTCCCGGTTGCTTTTTGGCGCGGTTGAGGAACCAGAGTGACACGGGAATACCGGTGGTGTAAAACAATTGTGACGGCATCGCCACAATACATTCTACCAAATCTGCCTTGATGATATTCTCACGGATTGTGCCTTCACCGCCTGATTGCGAAGAAAGGGCACCATTGGCCAGCACCATGCCGATGCGTCCGTGGGGGGAGAGGTGATGAATCATGTGCTGAATCCATGCAAAGTTGGCATTGCCTGAAGGGGGAATACCATATTTCCAGCGTACATCATCCTGCAACTTATCGGCTCCCCAGTCGCTCAAATTGAAAGGCGGATTGGCCAGGATGTAATCGGCTTTAAGGGTGGGGTGCTGATCATCGAAGAAGGTGTCGGCTGCAAACTTGCCTAAATCGGCTTCTATACCGCGAATGGCTAAGTTCATTTGTGCCATTTTCCATGTGGTAGGGTTGCTGTCTTGTCCGAATACAGAGATGTTGTTTATGTTTCCCTGGTGTTCATTGATAAACTTGGCAGACTGTACGAACATACCGCCGGAACCGCAGCAGGGGTCGTATACGCGGCCGCTGTAGGGCTGCAACACTTCTACCAGCGTGCGGACAATACAGGCAGGGGTGTAAAACTCTCCGGCCAGTTTGCCTTCAGCCTCGGCAAACTTTGAAAGGCAATATTCGTATGTACGGCCCAAAATATCTTTTGAATCGCCGTGTTCTTTCATCTGAATGTTGGTGAAAAGGTCTACCACATCGCCCAGTCGTCTTTTATCCAGCTCGGGGCGGGCAAAGTTTTTGGGCAGAATGCCTTTCAGGCGTGGATTTTCTTTTTCAATCAGGCGCATGGCATTGTCTATGGCTGTACCTACTTCGGGGGTATGTGCGGCTTCTGCCACTACAGCCCAGCGTGCTTCCTGCGGTACAAAGAAAATGTTTTCCGAAGTGTATTCATCTTTGTCTTCTTCAAAGCCGTCGCCTTCTTCTACAAGCTCATTGTATTTTGCTTCGAAGCGGTCAGAAATGTATTTCAGGAAAATAAGTCCCAGAACTACGGATTTATATTCTGAAGCATCGAGGTTTCCTCGTAGTAAATCGGCTGCTTTCCATATTTCTTTTTCAAAGCCAATATCTGCTGTATTATTTTTCTTTGCCATAAGGTTGTATTATTTTTTTCGGTGATAAAATTTTTCATGTCTGCGCTCAATGTGCAGGCAAACCATACAAAGGTAAAAATATTATGCCACATTGAAGAAGATAGGATGAAAGATTTTATGTGGCATAGACGCAGATGTGATTGCGTCTATACAAAAATACCTCGACACGTAGCTGTCAAGGCCTCGACACGAACGTGACGAGACATCAGCACGAACGTGTCAAGACCTCGTCACGTACGTGTCGAGGTAAATTTAACTATATTTTCAGAGAAAACGCATCAAAATTTCTTTAACAGCATTTAGCTTTTTGTTGTTTATAT
>ONZW01001365.1_pt1 | contig 11321 bp, 7 predicted proteins | sample 1671071 | NCBI WGS metagenome assembly ONZW01 (sample SAMN06348119, study PRJEB24527) | human gut metagenome | biome: human gut; feature: ankylosing spondylitis patient; material: feces | host: Homo sapiens | place: China | collected 2015-10
GCTCCCCCTGCGCCGATAAACAAACGCAAAAAAGGCACCCGAACGGGTGCCTTTTCGATAGTCGTTAGATCTTGCGACGGCGGCGGAACTTCTTACGGAAGAAGCCCCACAGACCGGTAGACAGCATAACGGACGACCAGCCGCCGGCCAGGATACCGACGATCAGCGGCAGGGTGAACTGCTTGAGCGACGGAACACCGAGGATGTATACCATGCCGATGGTGAACAGCGTGGTAAGCGTGGTGTTGATGGTACGGCCCATGGTCTGCCAGATGCTCTTCTCGCCGATGACCTCAAACGGCTCCTTGCGCGCGGTGCGCAGGTTCTCACGAACGCGGTCGAATACGATGATGGACGCGTTGATGGAGTAGCCGAGGATGGTCAGTGCAGCAGCAATGAAGTTGCTGTCGAGCGGAATCTGCAGCAGAACGTAAACGCTCAGCATAACGAGCAGGTCGTGAACCAGGCAGCAGATCGCAGCCAGACCACTGGTCAGCTCGAAGCGGAAGGTGATGTACACCAGCATCAGCAGGATTGCAAGGATCGAGCAGATGAATGCCGAACGCTGCAGGTCGCTGCCGACAGAAGCGGATACGTCGTTGTTGTTGAGGATATCGGTATCGGCAAGGCTGTACTTCTCCAGCATCTTGTCGATCACGGCAGCACGCTGCTCGGAATCGATCGAGGTGGAGCGGATCAGCACGTCCTCGTTGCCGTCACCGGAGGAGGTTACAGAGGATGCGTCCACACCGGTTGCGTCCTTGAACAGATCGCTGACCTCGGTCTGGATATCCTGCGTAACGGCGGTGTGCATGTTGAACTCCATCTCGGTACCGCCGGCAAAGTCGATGCTCAGGTTAAACAGGTTCTTGCCGAACGGCAGCAGGATCAGCGCAACAAGGCCGGTTACGATCAGTACGACAGAGATACCGCCAAAGATCTTGAAGTTCTTGAGGATCGGGAAATGCTTCTTCTCTTCCTTGCGCTCGCGCAGGCCGTAAGCCTTCGGATTGCGGATGTGGAAATCCACCATGCGTCTGAGCAGGAAGTGCGTGATGGTCAGCGCAGTGAACATGGACACGATAACACCGATGCCCAGCGTGGTAGCGAAGCCGACGATCGTGCCGGTGCCAAGGAAGAACAGCACGCCGCACGCGATCAGGGTGGTGATGTTGGAGTCCAGAATTGCGGTGAACGCACGCTTGAAGCCGGAGTCAATGGCGCTCTTGACGGTCTTGCCGGCAGCCATTTCCTCCTTGATGCGCTCAAAGATAATGACGTTTGCGTCAACCGCCATACCGATGGACAGGATAATACCTGCAATGCCCGGCAGGGACAGGTTTACGCGGATCAGGCTGAACAGCAGCGCCTCGATAACCATGTAGAAGCACAGAGCGAAGCAGGAAACAACGCCCGGAATGCGGTACATGATGATCATGAACAGCATAACAAGTACCAGACCGATCAGGCCTGCCTTCAGGCTGGAGCTCATCGCGTCAGCGCCGAGCTGCGGGCCGACAGAGCGAAGCTCTACCTGCTTGAGCGAGAACGGGATCTGACCTGCGTTGATGAGGTTTGCCAGCTCGGTCGCGCTGTCGCGAGTGAAGTTGCCGGTGATAACACAGCTGTCGTTGTCGATCTTCTCGGAAACAGACGGATACGAGATGATCTGTTTATCCATCATGATGTACAGAATGTTGGTGCCGTCCGTGCGGGCAGCAACGGAGCCGGTCGCCTCAGCGAACTTCTCCTTGCCCTCGGAAGTGAACTGCACTTCAACGTAGTGCTGATCGGACATGCCGTTCGTCGGGTTGCCGTAGCCGTAGGACGCCTTCTTGATGTCCGAGCCGGACAGCCACTCCTTGCCGTCGGCATCGAGGAAGGTCAGCTGAGCGGTGGTGCCCAGGGTCTGAACCGCTTCCTCCGGGTTGGTGATCTGCGGGATCTCAACCGTTACGCGGTTCTCGCCGCTGAGGGATACGGTAGCCTCGGTAAAGCCCTTGTCGGTCAGACGCTGACGAATGACCTTCTGTACCGAGTTCATGTCGTCGGACAGGTTGTTGGTGTCGTAGCCGTCCGGGATTTCGGCCTCGTATACGATACGGGAGCCGCCGACCAGATCCAGACCCAGACGGATACCGTTGTCGGTATCGAGTACGCTCGGGATGATGGCCTTCAGACCGGAGTCTGTCGTGTCTGCGGAATCGGTCGAAGCCGAGTCAGCAGAGGTGTCAGCAGACGCATCCGTGCTGTCTGCCGTGTTGTCCGCCTTGTCTGCGCTGCTGTCGGTAGACGAGGTATCGCTCGTATCCGTCGCAGACGTGTCGGACGTTGCCGTGTTCCGGAACGGCATGGTCCAGCCGCCCGGAATGTACACTCCTGTTACCGCCGTCACGCCGAGGAAAATGATGATCAGCATGACCGCGATAAAGGAAGTTACACTCTTTTTCACTTGCAAGTGCCTCCTTTAATTTTTTTGTTACACAACTGATTTAGTATACAGCATAATAGCCAAAAAGTCAATCATTCTGCATGAATTGTGCAACATTTATGCGCCATTGACGCATAAGCGGCAGAATATCCCGCGTGAGCGGGATATCTGTCAATTTCAGGGATAAACTTTCCGGTTTACAGGTTGATCTCAACCTTTACATCTTCGCCAGTCAGATAAGGTGCAATGGCAGGACGAACACACTCGCTCAGGAACTCGTCTACCTGAGACGGGCAGCGACCGATGTAAGCGGACGGGTCGAGGTGCTCGAGGATCTGCTCACGGGTCATGCCGAACATCGGGTCGCCGGCAATGCGGTCAACCATATCGTTCTCCAGGCCCTCCTCCTTGATGCGCTTGCCAGCAGCCATGGAGTGCTCGCGGATGCGCTCGTGCAGGTCCTGACGGTTGCCGCCGCGCTTTACGGCGTCCATCATGATGTTCTCGGTTGCCATGAACGGCAGCTCGTTCATAACGTGCGCCTCGATGACCTTCGGGTAAACGACCAGACCGGAAACGACGTTGATCATGATGTTGAGGATTGCGTCAACGGCAAGGAATGCCTCCGGCACGGAAATGCGCTTGTTCGCAGAGTCGTCGAGCGTGCGCTCGAACCACTGGGTAGCCGAGGTGAACGCCGGGTTCAGGCTGTCGCAGATGACGTAGCGCGCCAGTGCACAGATACGCTCGGAACGCATCGGGTTGCGCTTGTACGGCATGGCGGACGAGCCGATCTGGTTCTTCTCGAACGGCTCCTCTACTTCCTTCAGGTGCTGCAGCAGACGCAGGTCGGTTGCGAACTTGGAAGCGGATTCTGCGATACCGGCGAGCGTTGCGAGCGTCTGCGCGTCGATCTTGCGGGAGTAGGTCTGGCCGGAGACCGGAACCACGCCTGCAAAGCCGAAATCGTCGGCAATGCGCTTCTCAAGCTCCTTAACCTTGCTCTCGTCGCCGTCAAACAGCTCCATGAAGGACGCCTGCGTGCCGGTCGTGCCCTTGCTGCCGAGCATGCGCAGGTTTTCGATGCGGTATTCTACCTCGTTCAAATCCATCAGCAGCTCGTTCATCCACAGGGTAGCGCGCTTGCCGACGGTGGTCAGCTGCGCCGGCTGGAAGTGGGTGAAGCCGAGGGTCGGCTGGGACTTGTGCGCGTCCGCGAACTGCGCCAGCTTGTCCAGTACGGTCGCCAGCTTTTTGCGAACCAGCAGCAGACCCTCGCGGATCTGGATGATGTCGGTATTGTCGCCGACATACGCGCTGGTAGCGCCGAGGTGGATAATGCCGGCCGCCTTGGGAGCCGCCTTGCCGAAGGTATAAACGTGCGCCATAACGTCATGGCGTACCTCCTTCTCGCGCTGACGGGCCACATCGTAGTCGATGTCGGTCAGGTGCGCGGCCATCTCGTCCACCTGCTCCTGCGTGATCGGCAGACCGAGCGCCAGCTCCGCCTTAGCCAGCGACAGCCACAGCCGACGCCAGGTGGAGAACTTCATATCCGAGGAGAAGGTGTAGAGCATCTCCTTGGAAGCGTAGCGCGAGGAAAGCGGGCTTTCGTACACGTTGTTCATGTTATTCGTCCTTTCCGGTGTGTATTTTATCCAAATTATAACGAAATAACGGACTTGGATGGTATCTAATCTTCCATAACAGTCCGATTTTAGTTTAACACTTTGCACCGGTCATTTCAAGCAAAACCGACCGGTTTTGCGCTATCTTGTAGCAATAAACAAAGTTTGCAGCGGTTTCGCCGTTAGATTTTGCGTCCTCCCCTTTTTCCTGCACCGCCTGCGCGGTTCAAGTGCCCCAGAGGTTCGGTGCAGAAACCAAAAAGCAGCACCCTTTTCAGAGTGCTGCTCAGAATTACGAATGCTTACGCGTTCTTAATAAACGCTTCGAGGCGGTCGAGACCCTTATCAATCTCGGTGAGCGAGGTTGCATAGCTCCAGCGGATGAAGCCCGGCGCGGCAAATGCGGTGCACGGAACGGTCGCAACCAGACCCTTCTCAAGGAACAGCTGCGCGAAGTCCTCGGCGCTCTCGATGACCTTGCCGTACATGGTCTTGCCGAGGAAGCCGGTCATGTTCATCATAACATAGAACGCGCCCTCCGGCTTGATGCAGGAAACGCCCTCGATCTGGTTCATGCGCTCTACCAGATGGTCGCGGCGCTGCTCGAACGCCTGCTTCATCACCTGCATATCCTCCTGCGGGCCGGTCAGTGCAGTGATAGCCGCCTGCTGGGAAATGGTGGACGGTGCAGAGGTGGAGTGGCTCAGGTAGTTCGCCATCACCTTGGCGAGCTGCGGATTGGACGCGCTGTAGCCGATACGCCAGCCGGTCATCGCGTAGCTCTTGGATACGCCGTTGACCAGAATGGTGCGCTCCTTCACGTCCTCACCCAGAGAAGCGAAGGACACAAACTCGTTGTTATCGTATACGAGGTTGCAGTAGATCTCATCCGCGATAACGTAGATGTTGTGGCGGCAGCAGACCTCGGCAATGGCCTCCAGCTCGGCCTTGGTGTATACCATGCCGGTCGGGTTGGACGGAGAGTTCAGCATGAATACCTTGGTCTTGTCGGTGATGGCGGCGTCCAGCTGCTCTGCGGTGATCTTGAAGTGCGCCTCCTCGGTTGCGGCTACGATGACCGGGATTGCACCTGCCTGCTTTACCATCTCGGAGTAGCTTACCCAGTACGGAGCCGCGATAACGACCTCATCGCCCGGGTTGCACAGCGTCATCAGCGCGATATAGACCGAGTGCTTTGCACCCGAAGCCACAACGATCTGCGTCGGCTCGTAGTCCAGACCGCAGTCCTCCTTCAGACGGTAGCAGGCTGCCTTGCGCAGGTCCATCAGACCGGCTGCCGGCGTGTACTTGGTCTGGTTGTTCTCAATGGCCTCGATACCGGCCTGCTTGATGTGCTCCGGCGTCGGAAAATCCGGCTCACCGGCACCAAAGCCGACAACGTCCTTGCCCTCTGCCTTCATCTGCTTGAACAGCGAATCAATGGCCAGCGTCGTGGACGCCTGCACACCTGCTGCAATCTTGGAAATCGGCTTCAATGCCATGCTCAGCACTCCCTTATATCTCTCATCAGTTATCATGTGTTTTTATTATATGCCTGCGAACTTATTTTTGCAAGTCCTGACTTAATAAATTGCAAAATCGACACAATAAAAAAACCCGCCGATATTGGCGGGTCAGGTGTGGAATTTTCACAAAACACGGTCGCGCGAGAAGATAATCAGAGCCGTTCCCCGTTCAATCGTGACGGCAAAGCGGCTGTTCGGTTTTGCCTCGTTCGAGGTGGAGATCATGCCGACACGGGTAACCGTGCCGTTCGTTAATTCATATTTTGCATTCTCGATGGTCACGCCCTCGAGCACCGCGTCCATCGGCACGACCGAGAAGTAGGTAAACGTCTCCGGCATGATGAATTCCTGCCGTCCGCCCTGATGCAGCTCAACGCGGTTGTACGGATCGAGGATGGTCAGGTGGCCGCCGAGCGTCTTTGCTTCCTCAAGCAGCGAGAGATTTGCCAGCATATGGTCGATGCGCCCGCCGGTCGCACACACGAGCGTTGCCTCGCGGCAGCCGCGGCGGAACACCTCCCGCAGACAGCTCTGCGAATCCGTGTCGTCCTTTTCGGGCTTCAAGAGGATAACGTCCTCTCCCTCCACCTCGGTCATGGAATCCCGGTCGGAGATCATGAAATCCGGATGCAGACCGAGCGCCCGCGCATGCCGCAGGCCGCCGTCCGCGCACGCAACGAGCGCGTCCGGATGCTCGCGCAGAAACGCGCGGATGTAACCGTAATCGGTTTCCGGTGCAGCCGCAAAAATCAGCGCGTGCCGCCCTTGGTAAGTTCCCATTCCTTCAGATCCTTTACACTTTCGTACAGCTTTACATAGCTTTCATGACGGGTTTTCGCAATTTCGCCGTTTTCCACCGCCGCAAGGATGGCGCAGCCCTTCTCCTTGACATGCGCGCAGCCGGTAAATTTACACTGCCCGATGTACGGCTCGAACTCCGGAAATGCATACTGCAGATCCTCGGCCAGCACCAAATCCATCTGCTCGGTCTCAAACGAGGAGAAGCCGGGCGTGTCCGCGATGTAGCCTCCGCCTTCGATCGGGTGCAGCTCCACATGACGGGTGGTGTGCTTACCGCGGCCGATCTTATCCGAAATCGCACCGACCTCGGCGCCGAACGAGCTGTCCAGACGGTTGAGCACGCTCGACTTGCCGACACCCGAGTTGCCCGCAAACGCGCTCACCCTGCCGCGGATGCGTTCGCGCAGTGCGTCAATGCCCTCGCCGGTGTGCGCGCTCACGCGCAGCACCTCGATGCCGCTCCTGCGGTAGGTTTCATACAGCTCGTCACCCGGATTCGCGTCCGTCTTGTTGATGACGACCAGTGCGTCCATGTTCTTGTGCACCGCGATCGCCGTTACCTTGTCGATCAGGAACGGGTCGGTTACCGGTGGTGCCGCGCTCGCCACGGCAACGACCAGATCCAGATTCGCCACAGCCGGCCGGATCAGGCTGTTCTTGCGCGGCGCGATCGTCTGCAGATAGCCGGTGCCGTCCTCCGGCTGGATTTCCAGCGTTACCCGGTCCCCGACGATAGGCTTGCCCACGGTCTTGCGGAACCGTCCGCGTGCTTTGCATTCAATGAGACCCTCGGCGGTATCCACATAGTAGAAACCGCCGATGCCCTTCAGAATGATCCCTTCGATCAAACTTAATTCCTCCGTTTTTACGCTTTGAACGTAATTTCTTAGCTGAATGTGTACGTCTGCGAGGTAGTCGAACCGTCCACGCTGACCGTAACATCATGGTCGCCCACCGAGCCGCTCACCGAGATGGACGTGCTGCCGCCGCTCGTGCTGCAGGTGTCGTCATACTGGATCACGCCGTCCACATAAATGATAACGTGCGCGGTATCCGTGTTGTCCGGCAGCGAAACCGGAATGGTCGCACTGCCGAGGCTCGGCGTATCGTCGTAGCCGCCATCGCCATTGTCCTGACCGCCGGAATTGCCGCCGCTGTTATTATCCGGCGAGTTATTGTTCGATGTGCTCTTGCCCTTGGAGATCTGGATGTTGACGACAGTGCCCTTTGCGACCTCCGCGCCCGCATCCTGCGACTGCCATACGACCGAACCGGCCTCAGCGGTGCTCTCGACCTCGTTCACCGAGCCGATGGACAGACCCTTTTCCGTCAGGGCCTTTTCCGCCTGGTCCTTTGTCATGCCGAGCAGACCGGGCACAGCAACGTTTTCGTTATCGTCCTTCTGCTTGCCCTTACTGATATAGACGGTCAGCGTCGCGCCCTTTTCCAGCTCGGTGCCTGCCTCCGGGTCGGTGCGGATGACCTTGCCTTCCTCCACGTCGTCGCTGTATTCCTCAACAACCTCGCACTTGATGTCGTGCGATGCCAGCGCCGCCTGTACATAATCGAGCGTCTTGCCTGTAAAGTCGATCACCTTGTAGGTATCCTTGACGTTTTCGCCGCCCGAGGACACCGTTACCGTGATGATCGTACCCTTGGTTGCCTTTTTCTTGCCGTCGGCGTTCGGGTCCTGCTCGAGTATCTCACCGACCGGACGGTCGGATTCCTGCCGTTCGGTCGCTTCCTTTACCGTGAAGTTGTCGGTTATATCCGGGTCGGCCAGTACTTCGTCGATATTGCGCCCGAGGAGGTCGGGCACGATAATCTTCTCCGACTTGTCGCTGCTGCCGGTGAGCATCAGAATGCCGACTAGCAGCAGACTGATCACCGCAATCACGCCGACCGCCATGCCGACTGCCATTCCGGGCCGTTCGGCCAGCTTTTCAAAAAAGCCGTTCGGCTCATCCTGCTCTTTTTTGCGGAAACCGGTGCGGGTGCGGGGCTGGGTCTGCGTGCGCGTGCGCGTGCGGGTGCGCGGCGCAGCTGCGCCCTCAACGGAAGCGGCTTCATGCTCTGCCGCACTGCGGCGCGCCGCGCGCTGAATGTCCGCGCCGATGATCTGCGTCTCGCCCGAGTTGTCCTCACTTGCCACATAGTGGAAGCGTGCATTCGGGTCCGAGCGGAGCACCTCCATGTCCTCGTACATCTTTTCCGCGGACTCGTACCGGCGGCTGATGTTCGCGCTCATGGCGTGCATGACAATATCGTCCATGCCCTTAGGGATGCCCGGCACAAACGCACTCGGGATGATCGGCACCTCATTGATGTGCTGCATGACGATCTGAAGCGCGGTTTCGCCCTCAAACGGCAGCTTGCCGGTCAGCATTTCGTACATCATCACGCCGAGTGAGTACAGGTCGGTGCGGTAGTCGATCTTGCTGCCCTTGGCCTGCTCCGGCGAGATATAGTGCACCGAGCCGATGGCCTCCTGTACCACGCGGGTCTCCTGCGCGGCAGCGAACGAGGCAATGCCGAAATCGGTCAGCTTTGCCGTACCGTCCCGCAGGATGATAACGTTCTGCGGCTTAACGTCCTGATGGATGATGCCGCGCGAGTGTGCGTGCATGAGTGCGCGGGCAACCTGCTCAGCGAAGAAAATGGTCTCCTCCCACGACAGATGGCCCTTGCGCTGCAGATACTGCTTGAGGGTGATGCCCTCGATCAGCTCCATAACGATATAATCCGTGCCGTCCTCGCTGCCGACATCGAACACGGAAACAATATTGTGGTGGCTCAGCTTGGCAACGGCACGCGACTCAATGGAGAACCGCTTGCGGATATCCGGGTCCTCCGCGAACTCCTTTTTGAGTACCTTGAGTGCCACATCGCGCCCGAGAACGGTATCCCGCGCCCGGTAAACGACCGCCATGCCGCCGACGCCGACGATTTCCTCAATCTGATAGCGTCCGCCGAGCATACTGCCGATATATTTATCCATAATCCGTCACGCTCCCTGCTTTTTGCCGAGGGTGAACAGCGCAACGGTGATGTTGTCGCGGCCGCCGCCGTCAAGCGCCAGCTGCAGCAGCGCGTCACCGGCCAGCTCAAGCGTCGGCGCGTTTGCCAGCACCTCCGCGATCCAGCTGTCCTCCGCCATGCCGGTCAGACCATCCGAGCAGAGCAGCAGCATGTCCTTTTCGGTCAGGCGCACTTCAAACAGGTCGCCTTCGACATACGGCTCCACGCCTACCGCACGGGTGATGAGGTTTTTCTGCGGATGGGTGCGCGCATCCGCCTCGGTGATCTTGCCGCGGCGGCGCATTTCCTCCACATAGGAGTGGTCCTCGCTGATCTGGTGCATGGCTTCGCCGTCAAAGCGGTACGCGCGGCTGTCACCCACGTTGATAACAGTCGCGCAGTCGCCCTGAATGAGCGCGGCAACCAGCGTCGTGCCCATACCGCGGAACTCCGGCTGTCTGCCCGCCAGAGAGAAAACCGTCTCGTTCGCCTGCTTGAGCGCCTGCGTCAGCAGGTTCTGCCGTGCCGTTTCGTCCAGCGTGCCGCTTAAAGCGTCACCCGCGGACTCGATAAAGCTCTGCGCGGCAAAGCGGCTGGCTACGTTGCCCGCATTTGCACCGCCCATGCCGTCGCACACGACGAGGAGCGCGGTCCGGTTGTCCTCCCGCGCTTCGATTTGAAAAATATCCTGATTGGTCGGGCGCACCCGTCCCTTATCGGTCAAGCCGAAATATTCCATTTCACAACCTCCTTCGATTGTGTCTATTTCATGCTGAGATATTAAGTTTATGCACGAGATGTGCCCTTTCCGTCCTCCTTCAGCTGCCGCTGACGGAGCTGACCGCAGGCCGCATCAATATGACCCAGCTTGCGCCGCACGGTCGCGGTAACGCCGCGCTTCTCGAGCGCCTGCTGGAACTTGCGGACGGTTTCCGGTCTGGACGGTTTCAGCGGGCTTTCCGCCACCTCATTCAGCGGAATGAGGTTGACGTGCGCCGGACGGCCCTTGAGCAGCTTCGCCAACAGGTCAGCCTGCCACGGGCGGTCGGTCTTGTCGCGCGCCATCATGTACTCGTAGGAAATACGCCGTCCGGTGGTGTCGAAATAGTAACGGCACGCCTTCATCAGGCGCTCGACCGGATATGCGTCGTTCACCGGCATAATGGACGAGCGTGTTTCGTCATCCGGCGCGTGCAGCGATACGGACAGCGTGATCTGCAGCTTTTCCCGTGCTAACATCTCTATTCTATCAGCAATTCCGCTGGTTGACAAGGAGATATGGCGCTGTCCGATGTTGATCCCCTCCGGACAGCTCACCAGATGCAGGAATTTGAGCACGTTGTCGTAGTTGTCGAGCGGCTCGCCGGTGCCCATCAGCACAATGTTGGAGACCTTTTCGCCGCTGTCCTTCTGCATGAACAGGATTTCGTCCAGAATCTCGCCCGCGGACAGACTGCGCGTGCGTCCGTTCAGACCGGAGGCACAGAACTTGCAGCCCATCCGGCAGCCGACCTGCGTCGAAACGCAGACCGACACGCCATGCTCATAGTGCATCAGTACGGACTCCACGCAGTTGCCGTCCCGCAGACGCCATAAGTATTTCACCGTGCCGTCAACGCGGCTCACCTGCTTGCGGGCGACCTCCGGTACGGTCAGCAGGAAATTTTCCGCTAAACGCGCCCGTAAGTCCTTGGATAAGTTGGACATCTCTTCAAAGGACTCCACACCCTCGTGAAGCCATTTGAAGATCTGTCCCGCACGGAACGGCTTTTCGCCCATTTCCTTTAAAGCGCTTTTCAGTTCATCTATTGATAATGATTTAATTTCAGTCATTATTTTCACCTTTTTAATTGAAAATTGAGAATGGAAAATGGAAAATGACGCTATCCTTGCGCGAGTTCCGTCCGTGCTGCGTCT
>ONZW01001370.1_pt1 | contig 11275 bp, 8 predicted proteins | sample 1671071 | NCBI WGS metagenome assembly ONZW01 (sample SAMN06348119, study PRJEB24527) | human gut metagenome | biome: human gut; feature: ankylosing spondylitis patient; material: feces | host: Homo sapiens | place: China | collected 2015-10
TCAAGATTTGCCGGATGATCAGGAGCTTCCTTCATTTTTAAGTAGCGTTCCCGGACAGACTGCGGCATTCTGCCATGCATATCAACTGGAGTATATAGTTTTCCGGTTGAATTGGAAGCAAAGATTGCGGTACGTACAGTAAACAGATTCTTGCATCATTGCTTCAAACATTTTTTCCGGGGTGTCATAGTCTAATATCGAAAATTGGTCTCCATCAACTTCTCGGAGATATGAAGTCTATATTCTCTTAATAATTTTTCTGGGTTCATTAATTCCATCTCCATTCACATTATATCATTTATTTCATATACTATTTTCTTCAGCTGATTTAGTATATGCCACCAAATTATACTATTTTCAGATATTTTGCAAATTCTCTTTTTAACAGCATGATAATATAAGCCTTAGACGGCAGATTAGGTCGTGAAAAGGATGGCACATTGAATGAGGAGTATTGTAAATGGTGTTAAGCAGATATTTAAATTGAGAATGAGCCGGAACTTTTTAAATAAATTGTGATTAAAAAGTGAAAAATAAACATTCATTTTAATATCGTTCGTGTCGAAAAAATGTCATTTCGTGTAAATGGCATTTTTTTTGATGCCTTTTATTGTATAATACCGCTAAGAAAGAATGTATTTTTGTAATGTTTTAGGATGTTGCATAGACACATTGAGCACAATAAAAGGAGGGAGAGTTTATGAAGTATTTAAACTTAAAAAAGATTACTGCGGTGGTATTGTCAATCGGAATGGTATTTTCAAGCAGTGCCGTTACCGGGTTTGCGACAGATAACAGTAAAAAGATACCTACGCTTCCTAACAGCTATATTAATGAAGTGGCAGAAGATATTGATAATGAATATTTTTATGATGGAACATATGTTGATGATTGGGGGCATACACGTAAGGGCAGGCAGCTTGGAGCGACATATACAAAGGAGTCAACTGAATTTTTGTTATGGGCACCTGCGGCAATAGATGTAAAAGTTAATATTTATGCAACAGGTGATGATAATGACAGCAATGCACGTGATATAGGAACTTATGGATTAGAGAAAATGCTTGTAAACGATGAATGGAATGGCCTTTGGATTATAACACTTCTTAGTGATTGGGGCGGATTGTATTATGACTATACGATTACCACAACAGATATTACCCATATTGGCAGCGACAGAACAACAAAATATAAAATTCAGGACCCATATTCGGTTGCGGTAAGCAAAGACGGAAAGCGTTCGTATATAACAGATACATCTTCAGTATCTCCTGAGGGTTGGGACAGCGACAGACATGTGTATGTTGATTCGACAAAAGCAAATACTGTTTATAAAATAAGTGTCAAGGATTTCTCATCAGATACCGCATCGGGCATGACTGCAGGCGGAAAGTACAGTGCTTTTACGGAAAAGGGTGCAAAAGTAAACAGTGCGGGAGAGCTTGTATCTGGTATTGATTATCTGAAGGAACTCGGTGTTACGACAGTACAGCTTGCACCGTTTGCGGATTTTGATGGCGACAGTGAGTATGAGATTTTAAATTATAATGTACCTGAGGCAAGCTATGCTTCCAATCCGTCAGACAGCAAGACTGTTATAAAAGAATGTAAAGAGATGATTCAGGCACTTCACAGTGCGGGATTTTCTGTTGTGATGGAGATGCCGTATACGCATGCCTCAGAGGAAAATCCTCTTGAAAAGTCGGTTCCGTGGTTTTATTACAGATTGAATACTGACGGTACAAGGTATACAACAAATACGGGATATGACAATGAGCTTGCCACAGAGCGGAAGATGTATCGTAGTTATATGGTTAATTCCATGAGATACTGGGCAGAGGAATATCATGTTGATGGATTTTCACTGGATTTGATTGACTGTGTCAATGTGAAGTACAAAGGTTCTTCGCATGTATATAAATGGCTGGATGAGATAAAGACATCATTGGCAAAGGAAGATGCCAATCTGGTTATATGGGGAGATAATTATACAAAGGAAGAAAGACAGAGTAAAACTTCCTTATATGATGAAATAATCGGCAGCACAGGTGGCACTTATGGCGAAAGAAACGAAAAAGCCGTAAAAATATACAAGCAGAAAGCAGCAATGAAATATGCTAAGCCAGGAAGATTGTTTATGGATGGCGGAGAAGAAATGTGTAACAGCGTTGAGGGAAGAACTCTTGCAGACAGCAGTTACGTTGAATGGAAGGATTCAGCAGAGTACGCAGATGTAGTCTCATATTACAGAGGACTTATGGAGATACGAAAGGCATTTTCACCGCTTGCGAAAAGCCAGACAATAAAAAATTCTGAAGCTTATGTGCTTGCAGGTACAAAAGACGGCGAGTGGAATACTATGGCAGTATTAAATAATGAGTCAGATGTGTCAAAAGAAATTACAATTCCTGTTCAAGGAAGAGCTGCTACGGACTGGGTTGTTATTGCAAATGGCGAAAGTGCGGGAGTTGTATCACTTGGTGAAGTCGCAGGCTCCGTTATAACTGTACCTGCGTATACTACAATGATTCTTGTAGATAAGGAAAGCTTTGATGATGTGGCTGTAACATCAGGCAAAGGAAAAGTAATTGTTAATTATGTGATAAAAGACAGTGAGCAGAAGTTACGTGAATCGATTACACTTCAGGGCACATCGGGAACGAATTATGCGGTACCTGAAAAAATTAAGATTCCATCAGGATATACTTTTTTAAGCAAGACAGGCGATGAAAAGGGTGTGTATACATCAGAAACACAGACAGTTACATATTATTATAATGCGATTAATCCGGATACAGTTGTAGACGGTATTAAAAATAATGGAGTATACTGCGAGAAGGCACAGTTTAAAGTAACTTCTTCCGATTATACACAGGTAATGGCAGGAAATAAAACGCTTACACCTGATGTGGACGGTATTTATACTGTATCTGCAGCAGATGGCACACAGACAATAACATTGACGGATAATGAAGGATACAGCATTTATCTGTCTGTTACCGTAAATGCGAATCATACAATGGATAACAGCGACTGTACGAAAGAATCAATATGCTCTGTCTGCGGGAAAATATTTCTGGCACAGGCAAATCATAAGTTCAGCGACACATGGACAAAAGACGATACTTATCATTGGAAAGTGTGTGAGAATGACGGCTGTACGGTAACAACAACAAAGACAAAACATAGTGGTACAGATGATGGGGATTGTACAACACCTGTAATTTGTGAATGTGGTGAGATTGTTACAGCAGCAAAGTCAGAACATATATATGGTGAATGGAAGTCAAATGGTAACGGCACACATACCCACAAATGTACAACAGCAGGCTGTACTATAGAAGAAACAGAAAGCTGTGTAGGCGAAGCGGCAACATGTAAAAAGAGAGCCGTCTGCACGGATTGTAATGCTGAATATGGTACTTTAAATCCTGCAAACCACAGTGGAAATCAGGTATGGGTACAGACAGAAAAAACTCATCAGAAAAAATATGACTGTTGTGGTGCAGAGGTAACTAATATAGCAGATCATATCTGGGAGAATGGACACTGCACGGTATGTGGATACGATTGTATTCATACAGGTGGAAAAGCAACCTGCACGAAGAAAGCGGTTTGCAATATCTGCCATAGTGAATATGGAGAAATAAATGCAGACAATCATTCGGGTGTGGAAAAATGGACACAGACAGCAACAACACATGAAAAGAAATATGATTGCTGCGGTAAAGTGACGATAGAACAAGAAAATCATAGGTGGAAAGATGGTGCTTGTGAAACATGTGGTTATGTATGTGTACACAGCGGAGGAGAAGCAACATGTACAAAGGGTGCAGTTTGCGAAACCTGCGGCAAGGAGTATACAGATAAAGATATGGCAAATCACAGTGGAAAGGTAGTATGGGTACAGACAGAAAAAACTCATAAACAGGCATATGATTGCTGTGATAAGGAAGTATCGACAAGTGAAGCACATGGTTGGAAGAACGGTGTATGCACGGTTTGTGACTATCAGTGTAAACATGCAGGCGGAAGTGCAACATGTGTGAAGAAAGCGGTGTGTACAATCTGCAGTGAAGAATATGGCACTTACAATATGAGTATACATGAAGGCTTGAAGTCAGTAGCGGCAAAGGCGGCTACCAGGACAGATGAAGGAAATATTGAATACTGGTATTGTAAAGATTGTGACAGATATTACATCAAGCAGGATGGGCTTGTTGAAATTGAAAAATCACAGACTGTGGTTGCAAAGATTACAGATACAACATCATCTGACGATACGGGTAAAGGCGGTAAGACAGAGACAGTAAAAGAACAGACGCCTGATACAGGAGATAATAAACGTGTATTTGCATGGCTTCTTATGTTTATAATAGGAGGGGCGGCAGCAGGATTAACGATTAAAGGTAAAAAGACAGAAAATTAATATTTAAAAATGCCGGAATTTTGCTCCCTGTGCGGGGCGAGATTCCGGTTTTTACATGTTTTGGTTTTATTTATTGGATTTTTATAATTTTTATATATTGATAGTTAAATGTTTGACATAATAACAGTTTCTTAATATAATATTAAGAATATGATGCGTTTTGCATTAAATATTTAAGAAAGAGAGAAAAATTATGAACGAAAAACAAGAGTTCAAGCCTTATATTCCGGCTGATAAGGTGATGCCTGAACTTACAGTTACATCTGTAATCATAGGTATCTTATTAGCCGTATTATTTGGCGGTGCCAACGCATACTTAGGTCTGCGTGTTGGTATGACCGTTTCGGCTTCTATTCCTGCAGCCGTTATCTCTATGGGAATTATTCGCTTTATTTTAAGAAGAGATTCTATTTTAGAGAACAACATGGTTCAGACAATCGGTTCTGCAGGTGAATCTGTTGCGGCAGGTGCAATCTTTACACTTCCTGCATTATTTATGTGGGCTCAGGAGGGCGGCACATCTATGCCTTCTTTGATAGAGATAGCACTTATTGCATTAATCGGTGGTTTCCTCGGAGTATTATTCATGATACCACTTCGTAGTGCATTAATTGTTCAGGAGCATGGCGTGTTACCTTATCCTGAAGGACAGGCATGTGCTGAGGTATTAGTTGCCGGAGAAGAAGGCGGTGCTAAGGCAAGTACAGTATTTGCGGGTCTTGGTATTGCAGCTGTTTATAAGTTTATCGCTGATGGACTTAAAGTATTCCCTAGCGAGGTTGATTTTACTATCAAGCCATACAAGGGTTCGGCTGTTGGTGCAGATGTACTGCCAGCACTCCTCGGTGTCGGTTATATCTGTGGACCTAAGGTATCTTCATACCTCTTGGCAGGTGGTTCCGTAGCGTGGTTTATGATTATGCCGTTAATCGCTTTGTTTGGTGGAGACAACATTATCGGACCTGCTACAATTCCAATATCACAGATGGGTCCATCACAGATATGGTCTAATTATGTGCGTTATATCGGTGCAGGTGCGGTTGCTGCCGGTGGTATTATAAGCTTAATCAAGTCATTACCGCTTATTGTAAAAACATTTAAGCAGGCAATGAAAGGCTATGGCAAGAAAGCAGACGGTGAGGAGACAAGATCAACTAAGGATCTTCCTATGACTTTGGTTGTACTGGGTATTGGCGTGCTTGCAATTATCATGTGGTTAATCCCGGCGATTCCTGTTAATCTTCTCAGTGCGATTATTATTATTATCTTTGGTTTCTTCTTTGCAACTGTATCATCACGTATGGTTGGTTTAGTAGGAAGCTCAAATAACCCTGTATCAGGTATGGCTATTGCGACACTTCTTATTTCGTCAGCAATTCTTAAAGCTACAGGTACAATAGGTATGAATGGCATGGTAGCCGCTATAAGTATCGGCTCTGTAATTTGTATTATCGCAGCTATTGCAGGTGATACATCACAGGATTTGAAGACTGGCTATATAGTAGGTGCAACACCTTATAAGCAGCAGATTGGTGAGCTTATCGGTGTGGCTGTATCTGCTGTTACAGTAGGCGGAGTTCTTTATTTGCTTAATGCAGCATGGGGATACGGTTCTAAAGAATTACCTGCACCACAGGCTACTCTTATGAAAATGGTAGTTGAAGGCGTAATGGGAAACAGCCTTCCGTGGGCACTTGTATTTGCAGGTGTAGCCATTGCTATAGTTGTTGAAATTCTTCAGATTCCTGTACTTCCTTTCGCAGTAGGTCTTTACCTTCCGATTTATTTAAGTACACCGATTATGGCAGGTGGACTTGTAAGACTTTACTTCGATAAGAAGAAAGGTCTTTCAGAGGAAGAACGTAAAATTAAGGTTAATCAGGGAATCCTTTACTCATCAGGTCTTATTGCAGGTGAAGGTCTTGTTGGTATTCTTTTAGCTGTATTTGCTATTATTCCTGTAGGAACAGCAACTCTCGGAGATGCTATCAATTTATCAAAGGTTATTAATATTGGTAACATTGGCGGTCTTGTATTCTTTGTGGCACTTATTGCAACATTAATAGCATTTATTAATAAAAAAGAAAAAAAGACAAATTAAAAAAAATGTGATATAATAAATCTGTTGGCTTTCATGCCGACAGATTTATTATTTTTACGAAAAATTCTGCTTTTTTGATAAAGAGTTTTATTTAAGGAGGTTTCATGGCTAAGCAAAAGGAGAATTACTTAGACTATGTTCCAAAACATAATTCATTATTTGAATTTAGGGATAACAAGAAAGGGCATGTTGAAATTAAAGTTCATAATAAAGGTCTTTTTAACAGAATAGCACAGCTTATTGCGAAAAAGCCCAAGTACAGTTATATTGAATTAGATGAATTTGGTACATATATATGGCGTCAGATAGACGGAGTACGAAGTATTTATGACATCGGACAGCTTGTAAAACAACATTTTGGAGAAAAGGCAGAACCTTTGTATGAGCGTTTATGCCAGTTTACAAAGATACTTCATAAAAATCAGTTTATTGTTTATACTAATAAGATTAAACAAAAATAATATTAATAAAATGTTTTAAAGGAGTTAAGACATGAGAGTATTATCCGAATTAGAACCTAAGAATGTGTTTTCATTTTTTGAGGATATTTGCAATATTCCGCATCCATCTTATAAAGAAGAGAAGATTAGCAATTATCTCGTTGAATTTGCCAAGGCAAGAAATCTTGAATATTATCAGGATTCACTTTACAACGTGATTATAATAAAGGAAGCATCAAAAGGATATGAAGATGTTGCACCTATTATTCTTCAGGGACACATGGATATGGTATGTGAAAAGACACCTGACTGTGATAAGAATATGGACGAAGAAGGACTTGATCTTGAAGTTAATGGGGATTTTGTTTCTGCCAAGGGAACAACACTTGGCGGTGATGACGGAATTGCGGTTGCCTATGCACTTGCGATATTAGATGATGACAGCATTGCACACCCACGTCTTGAATTTGTGTGTACCGTATCAGAAGAAGTAGGCATGGAAGGTGCTGCAGGCATTGATGTGTCAATGTTAAAAGGAAAGAAGCTTCTCAATATGGACAGCGAAGATGAGGGAATCATGCTTGCAAGTTGTGCCGGAGGATGTAGTGCACAGGTTAAACTCAGATTAAACAGAACAGAAATGACAGGAACAAAACTTCGTATTTCTATATCGGGACTTACGGGAGGACATTCAGGCGTTGAGATTGACAAGGGAAGAGGAAATGCAAATGTTCTCATGTCAAGAATTCTTCGTGATGCCGCCAAGAAAGCACCAATATTTATTGTATCTGTTGAGGGAGGCAAAAAAGATAATGCCATTCCGAGAGAATGTTTATCTGAAATTATCGTTGAAGCAGATAAAGCTGAGGCAGTTAAAGCTGCTGTTGAAGAAACTGCAAATGAGATAAGAGAAGAATTTGCGACATCTGATGCGGATTTTAATGTTACAACAGAATTATCAGATGGATGCAGCGTTAAAGCTGTTACAAAGGAAGACAGTGCCAAAGCGGTTGCACTTATACAGTCACTTCCTAACGGAATAATGAGAATGAGTCAGGATATTGATAATCTTGTTGAAACTTCACTTAATCTTGGTATAATTTCATTAGATGAATCAGGTATCTGTCTCAGATTTGCCCTTAGAAGTTCAGTCGGAGCTGCATTGAAAAATCTTAAAAACCAGATTGCATGTGTAAGTAAAACATACGGTGGAAGTGTTGAATTTACAGGAGAATACCCGGCTTGGGAATATAAGAAAGATTCAAAACTCCGTGATGATATGGTTAATATATTTGAACAGATGTATGGTAAAAAACCTACTATTGAGGCAATTCATGCAGGTGTCGAATGTGGTATACTTGCAGGAAAGATTGAAGACCTTGACTGCATATCTATGGGACCGGATATTTTTAATATTCATACAACGGAAGAGCATTTAAGCATTTCTTCTGCAAAGAGAATGTATGAGTATATACTCAATGTAATAGCATGCAAATAATATGCAATAGATAAAAAATTTTTTAAAACGAAAGGATGAATTATTATGATTTACGCTTCACTTAATGCAAAAAAAGGTAACTATGAGTATCCGGCAGCAATTGCCACAGCTTTGGAATTTCTTGCAAAGCCTGAAACAAAGGAACTTCCTGTAGGAAGATATGAACTTGACGGAGATAACATTTATGTTCTCATTCAGGATCAGACAACTGCACCTGTAGAAAAGAAGCGTGCAGAAAGCCACAGAAACTATATTGACATTCAGTATCTTTTTACAGGAAAGGAAGTACAGGGATACGCACCTCTTCTTCCGGGCGTAAAAGGTGAAGAGCCTGCCGGAAAGGACAATATTTATTATGATGAAGTAGCTGACGAACAGTTCGTTACATTACATCCGGGTGAATTTACAGTATATTTTACTAACGATATTCATCGCCCTAACTGCACAATGGACGAACCTGTTAATATTCATAAAGCAGTTGTAAAGATTAAGGAAAGCCTTATTAAGTAATAAATTTATATAAGGTTTGTAATATAAGTTGCTTTTTTGAAAGGAGACGTGATGATTGTTTTATGTCTCCTTTTTGCTATATGATTTTTTATACGCTGTTTATAATGGAGTCAGATTAAACATGGAATTATTGGATATAGTTGATGAAAATGGGATACCAACAGGAAAAACCATTGAGAGAAAGATTGCACATAGTGAGGGAATAAGGCACAGGACTGCACATGTGTGGATTATAAGAAAGACGGATAATGGAGCAGAGGTTCTTCTTCAGAAGCGTGCGATGGGTAAGGATTCATTTCCGGGAAGATATGATACTTCTTCGGCAGGTCATATACAGGCTGGTGATGAACCTGAAGAATCTGCAATAAGAGAGATGAAAGAAGAACTTGGAATAGATGCATCCGTCAGTGATTTGCATTTTGTTGATAAATTTGTAATTAATTATAAAAAAGAATTCTATGGAAAGATGTTTAAGGACAGCGAGATAGCTTTTGTTTATGTATATACCGGATCTGTGGATATCGACAAGCTTACATTACAAAAAGAAGAGCTGGACAGAGTGGATTGGTTTAACTTAGAATATGTTTATGAGGAATGTAAGAAGCATAATCAGAAGTTTTGTGCACCGATTGATGGTTTAGAGATTGCGAGAAAATATGTCTGTGAATATGGAATCTGAGATGGATTTTGATGATAAGAAGTTTTATATGAATTATCTTGACGGATTAACGGATGATATGCCGGATGAATTTTTCAGGCTGGCACAGGTATTTGAACTGAATTTGTTTGAACCTGTGAGGATTGATGGCAGCAGTGACATTTATGCGGCATATATTATGAATGATGCAGTTGAAAGCTTTTTTGTGTTTGAACAGCCGGTAATCACAGGTACATACAAAGATATTGAATCTGAGCAGATTGCGGGAGTGGAAAAGCTTGAAGATGGTTATATGCTTATAGTAAATCAGGGTGGAGAGAATGTATTTACAATAAAGTTTGTAAAGCTTAGTATTACATCGACATATTTTAATTATGGCTGTATGGGACATTTCTGGGTAAAAGGATATGAATATTTAAGGCAGCTTGAATACCAGTTTGCAGTTATACGCGATAAATACCGTTTTCTTGGAAGTTCATCCTGCAATGAAAAAGAACTTGTGTTTATGAGGCTGGCAGATTTTCCACCGGTTAAAAAGTACAGGTCAGTTCCCAAAGCATATTATGTGCCTTATCCCGATTCAATATATCCTGAAGCTGTCAGTTATCTCATGGAAGCCGCAAGAAGTGTCGGTGATAGAAATATGGAACGGATGCTTAAAATTTATCAAAAAAAGCCGGACAGCTTAAAATGTAACATTATTGCATCTATGTTTCATAAAAAATCGCATGGACGATTTATAGATAAGATTATCAACGATATGAGGGATGCTGCATCTTCATATGACAGAAGAAAGTTTGACAAAGAAGAGGAAATACAGAACCGGAAAATACATGAAAAAGCTTTAAAAATTATGAATAACTTTAAGCAAAAAGGGTATGAATGCTTTCTTTACAGAGAAGAGCCGTTTGTATATTTGAAAGATACGATTACATATAAAGAGCATGTGCTTGTATTTAAAAACCATGGACTTAATCGAAAGTGTGATATATATACCATAACCAATGATGAAATGTTATATAAATGAGAAAAATAATAAAATAAAAAGTATACTTAAAGGCGTGGGAGAGATTCCGCGTCTTTTTTCTGAAAATATGTTGGAAAGGGTTTATATAAATGAACATACCAGAAAGAGCGACGAAAGAACAGGTACATTTCACGGATATTGCAATATGTTTCTTAAAGAAGAGATTCACAGAATGTCATTTCCTAAGACTTTTACGATTCTTGATAAAAAAGCAGAACTTGATATGATTAAGAATGTAGCTGAGGATATGGGTATTTCACTTAAAGATAATACTGCAAAAAAGATAATGAGTGATATAGATATGTCAAAGCAGGATATGTCATATGTTGAGCTTATGTCTGGAATTGATAGGAAAAGGTAGAACTGGCAGATTTGCTAAGCCATTTTGCACTGTTTTCGGCACAGGATGAAGATGGTGAATATAACGTTGTTAAGGTTATGACTATTCACACGTCAAAAGGACTTGAATTCGATACTGTATTTGTACCGGTTGATTGTATTAATAACAGCAGAATATTAATTAAAGGGGAAACTGAGCAGATGCTGCCTAAGTTAAAGTTTGATGTTGGAGATATTGTCAGACACAAAGTATTTGGTGTCGGTGAGATTATT
>ONZW01001379.1_pt1 | contig 11237 bp, 8 predicted proteins | sample 1671071 | NCBI WGS metagenome assembly ONZW01 (sample SAMN06348119, study PRJEB24527) | human gut metagenome | biome: human gut; feature: ankylosing spondylitis patient; material: feces | host: Homo sapiens | place: China | collected 2015-10
AGGAGCCGGATGTTGTAGAAAAAATCAGAAAATCATATAAATTCGTTGACGTTATATTTGGTACATTTAATATATTTAAAATAGCAGAACTTCTCTATACACACTGGCAGCAGGCAGGTCAGATAATTGACATCTGGGACAGCACAAAAGATGTTGTGGAAGAACTTCCTACACAAAGAAAATTCCCGTTCAAATCAGGTGTAAATATTATGTATGGCTGCAATAATTTTTGCAGCTATTGTATAGTTCCTTATGTGCGTGGACGCGAAAAAAGCCGTGAACCTAAAGAGATTGTACGTGAAATCGAACGTCTCGTTGACGATGGTGTAAAAGAAGTCATGCTTCTTGGACAGAATGTTAATTCATATGGAAATACATTTGAAGAACCGTTTTCATTTGCACAACTTTTAAGAGAAATAGAAAAAATTGACGGGCTTGAGCGAATCAGATTTATGACACCTCATCCAAAAGATTTTTCGGATGACCTCATTGAAGTTATGAGAACATCAAAGAAAGTCTGCAATCATATCCATCTTCCTCTCCAGTCAGGAAGCAGCCGCATTCTGAAGCTTATGAACAGAAAATATACAAAGGAACACTACCTCGAACTTGTAGATAAGATAAGAGACAGACTTCCTGATGTGTCAATAACAACAGATATTATTGTCGGATTTCCCGGTGAGACGGAAGAAGATTTTGAAGATACACTTGATGTAGTAAGAAAAGTTAAATATGACAGTGCATATACTTTTATATATTCAAAGAGAACAGGAACTCCTGCTGCCAAAATGGAAAACCAGGTACCTGAAGATGTTGTAAAAGACAGATTTAACAGGCTTCTTGCAACAATTAATGAAGTTTCACATACAATCAGTGCAAGATATGAGGGACAGAGTGCAAAAGCTCTCGTTGAGTGTATCAACGACCATGATTCAAGCCTTGTTACAGGACGTCTCACTAATAATATGCTTGTACATTTTCCGGGCGATGAATCACTTATCGGCAATATAGTTGATGTAAAACTTACAGAATGTAAGGGATTTTATTATATGGGAGAAATGTTGTAATGGCTGAATTTTCACCAATGATGCAGCATTATCTTGCGACAAAAAAACAATATAATGACTGTATATTATTTTACAGACTTGGCGATTTCTATGAAATGTTCTTTGATGATGCAATAACTGTATCCAAAGAACTTGAACTTACACTTACAGGAAAAGACTGCGGACAGGAGGAACGTGCACCTATGTGTGGCGTTCCTTTCCATGCTGCCGAGACATATATCAACCGCCTTGTATCTAACGGACACAAAGTTGCAATATGTGAACAGATGGAAGACCCGAAGCTTGCAAAAGGCATTGTAAAACGTGAAGTAATAAAAGTTGTAACTCCGGGAACCAATCTTAATGCACAGGCTTTGGATGAAACAAAAAACAATTATCTTTTCTGTATATATTATCAAGGAGATGTTATAGGTGTTTCGATATGTGATTTCTCAACAGGTGATTATTTTGTTACAGAATTAAAATCGGAAAATGAGCTTATTGATGAGATAAATAAATTTGTTCCGTCCGAAATAATTGTAAATGAATACTTTGCCATGAGTGGTATTGATTTAACAGCTGTAAATGAAAAACTGAATATTTCAATGTCAACACTTGAAAACTGGTATTTCGATGAGGACAGTTCAATCAAAAAGCTGTTATCTCATTTTAAAATATCAGCACTTGACGGTCTTGGTGTAAAAGATTATCCGACAGGTATCATTGCTGCAGGTGCTCTTCTTACATATCTTTATGAGACACAAAAAAGCGATATGTCACATATTATAACGCTCACTCCTTATACAACAGGAAAATATATGCTTATTGACAGTTCATCGCGTAGAAATCTTGAACTTGTAGAGACACTCCGTGAAAAACAGAAACGAGGCTCATTAATCTGGGTTCTTGATAAGACAAAAACTGCTATGGGTGCAAGAGCACTCCGCTCTATGATTGAGCAGCCTCTTATTAATAAAGATGAAATAATAAACAGACAGAATGTTGTTGAAGAACTTTGCAATAACCAGATTGACAGGGAAGAATTACGTGAATATATGAATCCTATTTACGATCTGGAGCGTCTTATGACAAAGATAAGCTGCAAGTCGGCAAATCCAAGAGATTTGATTGCATTCCGTAATTCACTTGAAATGCTTCCGTATATAAAACAAATTATCGGTAATTTCAAATCGGATTTATTTAAAAAATATCATGAAGATATGGATGATTTAAGGGATATCTATAATCTTATTCTTTCAGCTATTGTTGAAGAACCTCCTATATCAATGCGTGAAGGCGGAATGATTAAAGATGGATTTTCAGCGGAAGCTGATGAATTGCGAAGAGCAAAGACAGAAGGAAAAGAATGGCTTGCACAGCTTGAAGAACGTGAGCGTAACAATACAGGAATCAAGAATCTGAAAGTTAAATATAACAAAGTGTTCGGTTATTATCTTGAAGTAACAAATTCATTCAAATCAATGGTTCCGGACAGCTGGGTTAGAAAACAGACACTTACTAATTCCGAGCGTTATACAACAGACGAGTTAAAACATCTTGAAGATGTTATTCTTGGTGCCGAAGACAAGCTTAATAGTCTTGAATATGATTTATTCAGCCAGGTGAGAGAACACATTGCAACGCAGGTTGTAAGAATCCAGTCAACTGCAAAAGCAATTGCAATGATAGATGTATTTGCCTCACTTTCAGTTGTGGCAATGCAGAATAATTATGTCAAGCCAAAAATCAATGAAAAAGGTGTTATTGACATAAAAGGCGGCAGACATCCTGTTGTTGAAAAAATGATGAATAATGATATGTTTATCGCCAATGATACTTATCTTGATAATGCATCAGACCGAGTTTCAATTATAACGGGTCCCAATATGGCCGGTAAATCAACATATATGAGACAGACTGCACTTATTGTCCTTCTTGCACAGACCGGTTCATTTGTTCCGGCTGACAGTGCCAATATATGTATTGTAGACAGAATATTTACAAGAGTAGGTGCATCTGATGATCTTGCTTCGGGACAGTCAACATTTATGGTTGAGATGACGGAAGTTGCCAATATTCTAAGAAATGCAACACCTAAGAGTCTTCTTATTCTTGATGAAATAGGAAGAGGTACAAGTACATTTGACGGTTTAAGCATAGCATGGGCTGTGGTTGAGCATATCGCAAATACGAAGCTTTTAGGTGCAAAAACACTTTTTGCCACACATTACCATGAACTTACCGAACTTGAAGGAACGCTTGATGGTGTAAATAATTACTGTATAGCTGTAAAAGAAAAAGGCGATGATATAGTATTTTTACGTAAAATCATAAAAGGCGGTGCTGATAAAAGTTACGGAATTCAGGTTGCAAAGCTTGCCGGAGTGCCTGATGTTGTAATTGAGCGTGCAAAAGAGCTTGTTACGGAATTAAGCGATGCTGATATTTCACAGAAAGCAAAAGATATTGCACAGTATTCCAAAAAGCTTGATAAGCTGAATAAAGAATACCGGAAAGTAGATGAACTTGAAGTAAAGCAGATGTCACTTTTTGATACGGTAAGTGATAATGACATAGTTGCAGATATAAAAAATCTTGATATAGGACACATGACACCAATTGATGCACTTAATACATTATACAAGCTTCAGGAAAAAATAAATAACCGCTGGTAAATTGCAGAAAGAGAGGGAAAAATGTCAATTCAGGTATTGGATCAGGAAACAATCAATAAAATTGCTGCCGGAGAAGTTATTGAAAGACCGTCATCAGTTGTAAAGGAACTTGTTGAAAATGCAATAGATGCCGGTGCAACCGCTGTTACAATAGAAATCAAAGACGGTGGAATATCTTTTATAAGAATAACAGATAACGGAAGCGGAATTTCAAAGGATGATATTCCTATGGCATTTTTACGCCACTCAACAAGCAAAATCAAATCAATTGAAGATTTAATGAATGTCTCATCTCTCGGATTCAGAGGTGAGGCACTTTCAAGTATAGCTGCTGTATCACAGGTCGAGCTTATCACCAAGACAGCAGATGATTTTACAGGCAGCAGATATGTTATTGAAGGTGGTAATGAAATATCACTTGAAGAAGTAGGTGCTCCTGACGGAACTACATTTATTGTGAGAAATCTGTTCTACAATACTCCTGTACGCCGCAAGTTTTTAAAGACTGCCGCAACAGAAGCAGGATATGTCAATGCACTTATAGAACATCTGAGCCTGTCACATCCGGACATATCGTTTCGTTTTATAAATAATAACCAGAATAAACTCCACACATCCGGAAATATGAATCTTAAAGATATAATTTATGGTGTGTACGGTCGTGATATTACATCAAACCTTATGGAAATATCCGGTAAGACACAGGATGTTGAAATAACAGGATTTATAGGAAAACCTGTTATCTGCCGTGGAAACCGTGGCTATGAAAATTATTATATCAATGGGCGGTATATTAAAAGTTCAATAATTACAAAAGCAATAGAGGAAGCATATAAAGGCTATATAATGCCACATAACTATCCTTTTACGGCAATCCATTTTAAAATTAATCCGTCGATAATGGATGTTAATGTACATCCGACGAAAATGGAACTTCGTTTTTCAAAAAATGAATTTGTATACAGATTTGTGCTTGAAACTGTAAAGGAATGTCTTGCAAACAGAGAGCTTGCAGCACGCGTAAAGCTGCCCGACCCGGTAAAGCAGCAGCAATCTACTAAATCGCCTGAAAATATAAAACAGACCGAAAAATCTTACGTACAGGAAAATACAGATTCAAAACCTTATCAGGCACCACGTATTGAGCCTCCAAGAGAGAGCTTTTATAATTCAACAGAATCTTCTGTTAAACAAAAAGCTGTAAATGAAAATCAAACCGCAGGTTTTATAAAAAACACAACAGATTATACAAAAATGCCGCCGACACGTCTTCCGGAACCATTTGAAATCAAGCGTTCTGATGAAATGATAAAAGAAGATAAAAAGATATATGAAGCGGAAAAAAAGCAGGAAGCCGAACAGCTTTCAATGTTTGATACTCCTCTTATGAGCGGGAAAGCAAAGGCTGACTACAGGATTATAGGCCAGCTTTTTGAGACGTACTGGCTTATTGAATATGAAGATAAGTTTTATATGATGGACCAGCATGCCGCACATGAGAAAATTCTTTACGAGCGTTTTATGAATCACTTAAAAGTAAAGGACATGGATACGCAGATGATAATGCCACCTGTCATTATTGAACTTAACATGCAGCAGGAAGATGCGTACAAACGCAATAAACAGGCATTTTCAAGGCTGGGCTTTGAGATTGAGGAATTTGGTGGAAATGCGTATAAAGTCAACGGGCTTCCGGCAGGACTTCCAAATATCAATCTTAAACAGATGCTTATAGATATGATAGATGGTCTGACAGATGATAACAGCACTGACCTTGATATAATAACAGAACGTGTTGCAACGATGTCATGTAAGGCTGCTGTGAAAGGAAACAATAAGCTTTCATTTGAAGAGGCAAAAGAACTTATAGAAGAACTTATGCAGGCTGAAAATCCATACAACTGTCCTCATGGCAGACCTACACTTATAGTTATGTCAAAATATGAAGTCGAAAGGAAGTTTAAACGTATTCTATGAAACCATTGATAATACTGACAGGACCGACAGCTGTCGGAAAAACAGAACTTTCAATAAGACTTGCAAAAGCTTTAAACGGCGAAATTATAAGTGCCGACTCCATGCAGGTCTACAAAAAAATGGATATAGGCACAGCAAAAATCAGACCGGAGGAGATGCAAGGTGTAAAACATTATCTTATTGACTGCCTTGAACCGGATGAAGATTTTAATGTTGTATTATTCCAGAAAATGGCAAAAGATGCAATGGAAAAAATATATGATGCAGGACATATTCCGATAATAGCAGGTGGTACCGGATTTTACATTCAGGCACTCTTATACGATATTAATTTTGATAATGTAAATGAAGAATCCGAATACAGAAAGTACCTTAAAGATATGGCTGATAAAGAGGGCAATGAAGTGCTTCATGGCATGCTTGCAAAAGTAGATGAAAAATCAGCGAAAGACATTCATCCCAATAATGTAAAAAGAGTTATAAGGGCTTTGGAATATTTCCACCAGACAGGCAAAAAAATTTCAGAGCATAACGAAGAGCAAAGTCAGAATGTTTCACCATATAATTTTGTCTATTTTGTATTAAACGATGACAGAAAGCTTCTATATGAACGAATCGACAGACGGGTTGATGAGATGTTTGAAGAAGGGCTTGAACAGGAAGTAAAGAGACTTATTGATTCGGGGCTTACAAGAGAAAGTATTTCAATGCAGGGTATCGGATATAAGGAAATGTTTGATTATTTTGACGGCATGTATGATATTGATACAGCCAAAGAATTAATAAAACAGGATACAAGACATTTTGCAAAAAGACAACTGACATGGTTCCGCCGTGAAAAAGATGTCACATGGATTAATTATGAAAATTACAATCATTCAAAAGATGATATGCTTGAAGCAATGATTGAAATAATAAAAAACAAACAGGGAGAAATATAATGAACAGCGATATTAAGAAAATGTACTGTGAACAGCTCGGAATATCCGAAAAAGTATATGATTACAGTGAAAATATAATAGCAGGATTAAAGGAACGCTTTGAGAAAATTGATGAGACGGCAGAATATAACCAGATGAAAGTTATTAATGCAATGCAGAAAAACCATGTTGCTGAAATGCATTTAAATGGTACAAGCGGATATGGCTATAATGATGACGGAAGAGATACGCTTGAGCAGGTTTATGCAGATATATTCAAGGCTGAAGCCGCACTTGTAAGGCCACAGATTATCTGTGGCACACATGCACTGAACATTGCACTCTCATCAAATCTGCGTCCTGGCGATGAACTTTTATCACCTGTAGGAAAGCCATATGATACTATGGATGAAATAATAGGCATCAGACCTTCCAAAGGAAGTCTTGCAGAATATGGCGTTTCTTACAGACAGGTAGACCTGCTTGCTGACGGAAGCTTTGATTACGAAAATATTAAAAAGGCAATAAATGAAAAGACAAAACTTGTTACTATCCAGCGTTCAAAAGGATATGCAAGCCGTCCTACACTTTCAGTTGAAAGAATAGGCGAACTTATTTCATTCATAAAAGAAATAAAACCGGATGTTATTTGCATGGTAGATAACTGCTATGGTGAATTTGTTGAGCGTATAGAACCTACCGAAGTTGGTGCAGATATGATTGTCGGTTCTTTAATTAAAAATCCTGGTGGTGGACTTGCACCATGCGGCGGTTATATTGCAGGAACAAAAGAATGTGTTGAGGCTGCATACAGACTTTCTTCACCGGGACTCGGAAAGGAAGTAGGTGCGACAATCGGTGGCGTAAACAAAGAGTTTTATCAGGGACTTTTCCTTGCTCCGACTGTAGTTGCAGGTGCATTAAAAGGTGCTATATTTGCAGCAAATGCTTATGAAAAGCTTGGATTTAAAGTTGTTCCTGACGGAAAAGAAGAACGTTACGATATAATTCAGGCAGTTGAACTGCGTTCAGCAAAAGGACTTATTGCATTCTGCAAAGGTATTCAGGCTGCTGCACCTGTTGACAGTTTTGTTACTCCTGAGCCATGGGCGATGCCTGGATATGATGACGATGTCATTATGGCAGCAGGTGCTTTTGTGCAGGGTTCATCAATTGAACTTAGTGCTGATGGACCTTTAAGAGAGCCATATGCAGCATATTTCCAGGGTGGACTCACATGGTATCATGCGAAACTTGGAATTATAATGAGCATGCAGAAAATGTATGAAGAAGGATTAATCACTGTCGAATAATGGTGATAATTTGACTTTAATATCATAAAAAAGTTTATATACATTATAAAAAAAGTATGATATAATAATTTAGCTTAATTTGTAAATTTATATGCTTTTTAGCGGAAATGGAGTGACATGAGTAGTATTTCTAAGTACAAAAACGGATGGCTTTTACTTTTATTTATTATGATTGGCATTGTTATCGGCGGACTTATATCCGAGGTGACAGCAGGAGTTTCAGGACTTTCATGGCTCTCATATGGCAATACGTTTGGCATCAACAGTAACGGTAATCCACTTGTTCTTGATCTGGGAATATTGGTTATTACATTTGCTTTGCAAATTAAGATTACAGTGGCAAGTATTATTGGCGTGATAGCTGCCATTGTGATTTACAGATTCATCTGATTATCCGCTTGTCCGGAAAGGATGACAAATTGTACGAATCAGGTTATTTTTTAAATTCCCATACCGGAGAGAATGAGCATAGGCCATATGAGAGATGTATGGCACTGGGTGCGTCATCATTAAGTGATGCACAGCTTATTGCAGCGATTTTAAGAACCGGAACGAAAGGGATTGATGCCACAAAACTTGCAGAAGAAATCATAAAGATGTGTGGCAGGTTTGATACTAATGATAATGATTCGCTAATCGGTCTTGCGAATCTGTCAATACCGGAACTTATGAAGATTAAGGGTGTTGGCAGGGTTAAGGCAGTGCAGATACAGTGCATATGTGAACTGGCAAGAAGAATTGCAAAAAAGACAGCCGCTGTAAAGCTTGATTTTTCTTCGCCTGAGACAATAGCAGGTTATTACATGCAGGATTTGAGAGGACTTGATAAAGAACATCTTATTCTCGTTCTCCTTGATAACAAATGCTGCCGTATAAGAGACTGTATAATATCTGTTGGCACAGTCAATGCATCACTGGTTAATCCGAGAGAAATATTTATGGAAGCATTAAAATACGGTGCATCATCCATAATACTTCTGCATAATCACCCAAGCGGTGATGAAACTCCGAGCAGAAATGACATACTTGTCACAAAAAGAGTTGCCGAAGCAGGAGAAATTATGGGAATACATCTGTTAGACCATATAATAATCGGGGATAATAAGTATACTAGTCTTAAAGAAAAAGAATATATGTAAACGAAAGGAGTCCATAATCATGGCAAACATTTACGGAGTTGATATTGGCACAAGTAATTTTAAAATGTGCTGTAAAGATAAGGAGGATATCTTAAACGAAAAGAATATCATCGCAATTGCAAATAAGAAAGACCTTCTTGCATTTGGTGATGAAGCATATGAAATGTATGAGAAAGCACCTGAAAATATCGAGGTTTCATTTCCGGTTAAATTTGGTGTTATCGCAGACATTGAAAATATGCAGACACTTCTTTTAAGCTTTTTCAACAAGATTAATGGTGATAAGAAAGCACCGGGGAATACAGATTTCTATATTGCAGTTCCTACAGATGTGACAGAAGTAGAAAAAAGAGCTTTCTATGAACTAGTTGCTGATTCAAAAGTTAAAGCAAAAAATATATATATTGTTGACAAACCTGTAGCTGATGCCATTGGTGCCGGACTTGATGTAACAAAATCAAGAGGTATCATGATTGTAAATATCGGTGCTGAGACAACTGAGATTTCAGTTCTTTCACTCGGTGGTATTGTTATCAGCAAATCAGTTAAAATTGGCGGTAATAAGCTTGATGACAGCATTATAAGCAATGTCCGTAAAGTATATAATCTTGTAATCGGAAGCAAGACTGCAGAAGGTTTAAAGAAAGAACTCGGAAGTGCAGTCAAGGCAGAAGAGCATTTTGCACCGGGATTTGGACGTAATGTCCTTTCAGGACTTCCTGTCAGCGTTGACATATCATCCGATGTAATTTATCAGGCTATCGTTGACCCGCTTCATTCAATTATGGATTCAATAAAAGTTATTCTTGAGCGTACTCCGCCAGAACTTGCTGCTGATATTATCAAGAACGGCATATATGTATCAGGTGGTACATCAAATATCAATACCCTTGAAAAATTCATCAACCAGGAGACAAATCTTTCAGTTAATATCGTAGAAAATCCCTCTGAAAGCGTTGTCAGAGGTCTTATGGGCGTAGTTACAAATCCTGATTTTGCAGGCGTTGCATATACTCCTCAGGATAAGACTTACGATTAATAAGTATCATATGGTGTATTAGAACAGATGTAAGGAATTTGTAAAATGAAAAAAAAGTTTTCAGAAATTTTCACTTCTAAATTCATACTAATTCTGGTGACAAGGACTTTGCGTGATATTTATCGCAATCAGTTTTTTTACCAACAAACTTGTCACACCTTTAAAAAATGTTGTCTCTGCTGTAGTAGTTCCTCTGCAAAAGGGAATGAATTATATGGGATTATGGGCAACTGACGGTTACGACAGACTTCAGGAAGTCAACAGGCTTTTAGATGAGAATGAAAAGCTTAATGAGCAGGTTGATAATCTTACAGAAGAAAATAACCGTTTAAAGCAGGATACTTATGAGCTTGACAGGCTGCGTGAATTGTATGAACTTGATGCAAAATATACAGAATATCCAAAAACAGGAGCCCGAATAATCGGAACATCATCCGACAACTGGTTTTCTACATTTACTATAGACAAAGGCAGTGATGATGGTCTTGAGACAGACATGAATGTAATTGCCGGCGGCGGTCTGGTAGGAATCATAACAGAAGTCGGTAAGAATTATTCTGTTGTAAAGAGCATTATAGAAGATGGAAGTTATGTCAGTGGACAGCTTATTGATACAGGGGATGTCTGCACAATCCGCGGAGATATTGAGCTTATGGATCAGGGACTTATCCATATACAATATTTTAAAAACGGAATAACAATCCGTAATGGCGATAAGATAGTTACATCTAACATAAGCGGCAAATATCTTCCTGGTATTCTTATAGGATATACAAAGGATGTGACAACAGATGCCAATAACCTTACGCAGTCAGGATATCTTGTTCCTGCCGTTGATTTTGGTCATCTTCAGGAAGTTCTTGTAATTACTAAGAAAAAAGAAAACGGAAATTAAACTTGTACCGGTAATCATATAAGGAGCATTATGAAAAGAAAAATAGGAGAATTAATTATAATTTTGCTTTTTTATCTTTTTCAGGTAACACTTGGAAGAGTAATCAGCATTGCTGGAATTATGCCAAATCTGCTTATAATTATACCTGTTATTTTTGGATATTTTAATGGCAAAAATGAAGGTATGTTTACAGGATTTTTTGCCGGTGCATTATATGATTTATCGGCTTCATC
>ONZW01001395.1_pt1 | contig 11158 bp, 8 predicted proteins | sample 1671071 | NCBI WGS metagenome assembly ONZW01 (sample SAMN06348119, study PRJEB24527) | human gut metagenome | biome: human gut; feature: ankylosing spondylitis patient; material: feces | host: Homo sapiens | place: China | collected 2015-10
CGGATAATGAAGATATAAAAGCACCTTTATTTTTTAAGCAAAATGCTAATGATATAAAAAAAGCTAATAGAATATTATCTAGAAAAAAGAAGACTTCTAATCATCGTAGATTAGCAAAAATAGCTCTTGCTAGATTGCATAAGAAAATATCTAATCAACGTAAAGATTTTCATTTTAAATTAGCAAATAAAATTTGTAGTGAATATGCTTTAATCTGCATAGAAGATTTGAATATAAAAGGAATGCAAAAACGTTGGGGTAGAAAAATATCTGACTATGGATTTAGTGAATTTATAAAAATTCTTGAATATAAAGCGAGAGAAATTGGCTCAATAGTGCAAAAGATAGATAGATACTATCCAAGTTCGCAAATTTGCCATGTTTGTGGTACAAAAAATCCTGAAACTAAAAATTTGGCAGTTCGTGAGTGGATTTGCGCAAAGTGCAAAACCAGCCACGATAGAGATAGAAATGCTGCTATAAATATATGGAAGGTTGGGGCATCAACCTTCTTTGGAGAGATATAGTAAGACCTGCTATTTTAGTAGGCAAGTATCGTTTGTATCCAAGAATCCCCTGCCTTTAAGCATGGGGAGTATGTCAATAAGGACAGGATATTGTTATCAAAAAGCATTTTGCCAAATAGTCTATAGATGGTATAATATAGCTATTGTTTTTAACTATTTATAATTTGTATATATAAGAAAGGATGGAAATGAATGGTTGAATCAGCATGGTCGCTATTGCCTCCGATAATTACCATAGTATTGGCTTTGGCGACAAAAGAAGTATACATGTCGTTGATTGTGGGTATCTTTGTAGGGGCTTTAATGTTCACAGGCTTTGATTTATTAGCTGCTATTGATGCATTCTTTGCGATTATGTCCGATAAAGTTGGCGGAAATGTATATATTTTAGTATTTTTGGTCTTATTAGGTATTATTGTAGCAGCTATTGCTCGCTCTGGTGCTTCTCGTGCTTATGGTGAATGGGCAGCAAGTGTAATTAAAGGAAAACGCAGTTCCTTGCTCGTTACTTCTATCTTAGGGGTAGTTATCTTTATCGATGACTATTTTAACTGCTTGACTGTAGGTACAGTTATGCGACCTGTTACAGATAAATTCAATGTAACTCGTGCAAAACTCGCTTATATCATTGATGCTACAGCAGCACCAATTTGTATTATCGCTCCAGTATCCAGCTGGGCAGCAGCAGTTAGTTCTTCACTTCCAGAAGATAGTGCTATTGATGGTTTCTCTTTGTTCTTGCAGACAATTCCTTTTAATATGTATGCATGGTTTACTATTATCTTCATGTTGTTCTTGATCTGGACTGGCAAAGATTTTGCTGCTATGAAGACTTTGGAACAAAGAAGCAATGGTAAATTAATTATTCCTGAAGAATATAAAGAAGAACAGATGGAAATTGTAGGTAATGGTAAAATCTTGGATTTATTATTACCACTTATCGTTTTAATCGGTGGTTGTATCTTCGGTATGCTTTATACTGGTGGCATTTTAGAAGGTGCTAGCGTATCTGATGCTTTTGCAAATTGCGAATCTGCTAGAGGTCTAGTAATTGGTTCCTTTATCGCTTTAGTATTTACATTCTTACTCTATGTACCACGTGGGGTGCTTCGCTTTGGTAAATTCTGTGAATGTTTCAACCAAGGTTTTAGAGCTATGACTCCAGCTATCTTCATTTTATGTCTTGCTTGGAGCTTATCTGGTGTTTGCGGTGAAGATTATTTAAATATCGGTGGTTATGTTGGCGGTATCGTATCCAATAATGCTACTGTAGGTATGTTCATGCCAGCTGTATTCTTCCTTGTAGCTATCGGTCTTGCTTTTGCTACTGGTACTTCTTGGGGTACATTCGGTATCTTGATTCCTATCGCTCTTGCTGTAGTATCTACTGATCCTCATCTTTTAGTAGTTACAGTAGCAGCAGTATTGGCTGGTGCTGTAGGTGGTGACCATGTATCACCAATATCTGATACAACTATCTTAGCTTCTGCGGGGGCTCAATGTAGTCATATCGACCATGTAAGTACACAGGTTCCATATGTAATCGTAGTAGCTACATGCTCTTTCTTAGGATATTTAGTAGCAGGTATTGCAGGTAGTGGCTGGATCGGTGTAGTAGCTGGTTTCGTTATTTTAGCTATAGCTATGGCTTATATTTATAAAGTTTTAATGAAAGATTAATAAAGAAAACTCTAGAATTTAAATTCTAGAGTTTTTTTTATATATAAGTTTAGATTTGATATTATTAGGAAAATTATATTTTTTTGTAAAATATAAATATAAAATAAGGAAATAATATAGTATTGGATTTTTACATATATATGATATAATATAAAATTAGTTAAGAATGGATTTATAAATTAATAATAAAATTTGTGGAGGATTTTATGGGAAGATTTTATAAAAAAGCGATAGTTACAGCTTTATTAGTATCAGCATTATCAACTACTGCTTTTGCAGCGCCAGAAGATGTATATACAAATATTGCTGATAGTGCAGTGATCATGGATGAGGCAGATACTTCAGTGTTCAAGCCAGCATCTTTAAAATCATTAGATGATTATGATGAACATTATCGTTTATATAAATATGATACGATATCAATTAGAATAATTGGCTTTAGAAATGCTCAAGGATTGGATAGCATTATGATCGGTACAGATGGCTATGTAAATCTACCTTATGCTGGTAGCGTAAAATTAGCAGGTCTAACTATTGAAGAAGCAAAACAGGTATTGACTGCAAAATTTGGCAGATATATTAAAATACCAGACATGTCAATAATCGTCACTAATTATGGGCCTAGAAAAGTACAGGTATTGGGAGAAGTGAATGCTCCAGGTACAGTGGAATTAGCTTCTGATGATATGAATGTATTGGCAGCTATCTCTAAAGCTGAATGGGTGACTACATATGGTCGTATCAAAAAAGTACAAGTCATTCGCATAGATGATGGTGTTATGTATGTAAAAGAAGCCAATATTAAAGATTATATAGAAAAACATGATATCAGTCAGAATTTTGCCCTAGAAGATGGAGATATCTTATATATTCCTAAATCCAATAAAATTGACTTCCATAAAGACGTATTACCTCTTATTAATGTATATAGTACGTATAGAGCATTGACTGATTAATTAGGAGTGAAATAATGGATATAAATAATGCAAATGATAATGATACAATTGATTTAAAAAAATTGTTTTCTTTAATGATGGAAAAGAAAAAGATTGTTATAGCGATAGTAGTAATTTGTACTATTATTGCCACTATAGTGGCTTTTGTCTTACCAAAATCTTATCAATCCACTACACTTGTGCGTGTAAAATCTGGTAGCAGTTCCATGTCAGGCTATGCAGCTATGGCAGCTGGCTTTGGTATAGATATAGGGGGAAGTAGCTCTGCTTCACCAGAGTCTTATATAGAACTTATGAAATCTCGTGAAGTATTAAATCCAATTATTGAAAAAATAGATTTAACAGATGAAGAACGAGAAAAAATGAAAGCAGATGACTTTTTTAAAAAATATTTAGAGATAACAAATACAAAGAAAACAGATTTAATAAATATTGCAGCTTATGGTAAAACTCCAGAGGAAGCACAGATGATTTCTCAAGGGGTAGCAGATAATTTCTTAGCATTGATGACTAAATTAAACAAAGAAGATAATTCCACTACTTTGAAATTCCTTGATGAACGTATAAAGATCGCCAAAGAAGAGATGGAAACAGCAGAAAATAAATTAGCTGCTTATCAGCAGGAACATAAAATCTATGCACCGGATGAACAAGCAAAAGCTATTATTGCTAATTTAAATAATTATGATACAACCATTGCTCAGCTTCAAGCTCAAAGTGAAGGTGATAGCGCTAAGCTTGCTGGTGTGACTAGTCAATTAGAACAGCAAAATGCATCTTTATTAGAATATAATGTATCTGATAATACAAATATCGGCAATATTCGTGAGTCTATAGTCAATAAACGCGTAGAACTTGTAGGACTTCAGCAACAATTTACTGATGAACATCCCGATGTGATCAAAGCCAAAGAAGAATTAAATAGTCTTGAAAAATCATTATCTGATGAGATAGCAAAGGCTGTAAATTCTCAATCAGTGACTTTAAGTCCAGTACAATCTAATCTTTTGAAGGATAAAATCAGTACAGAAGTGCAGATATCTGTAAATAATGCTTCTTTAGAAGCTTTGAAAGCAAAACAAGCAGAAGCTCAAGACAGTATAGCTACATTATCTGCTGATAGTGTAGAATATATGCGTCTATCTCGTGAAGCGACTATTACAGGTCAAGTATATACTTCTCTTGTACAGAATTACGAACAAACTAGAATTCAAGAAGCAAAAGATTCTATGGATATTCAGATCATTGATGCGGCTGATTTACCGAAAGAAGATATGCCAGCTAAGCCAAATAAAAAAATAATTGTAGCGATAGGTTTTGTCTTAGGTATAATGATTAGCATAGGTTATACTCTATATAGTTATAGTAGAAGATATGGTTTATAATAGGAAATAAAGGTAAAAGGAGAAGTATAGATTTTAAGATAAATATAGCTTCTCCTTTTATACTATAAATAAAAATAAATGCAATGTAGGTGAATTTATTGGCACAAAATTATAAAACGAATCTAAAACAGAATATCCGCATAATTTGGTCCGGTATATCACTGATGGCAGATTATCTAGCGGTATTATTAGCTGAACTGATAGCTATATATTTTAGTGAGGAAAATCTTCGATATATAGATTTATTTATCGTTATACCGTTTATTTATATAGCTTTTATCGCCGCTGCAAGAACTTATCGTCGTATTATTCCTTTTTGGCAGAGAGTGGAGTCACTTTTTTATAGTAGTATATATAGTATTATCGCAATCTTATTATTCTTTTTTGTGCGAGCGAATTCCAGTGAACATAGTATAGCATTTCTAGCTTTATTATGGCTAGCTAGTTTTATTTGTTTAGTAATAATGCGTTATTTATTAAAACGTAGTTTAGATGAAAGAAATATATTTCAAATTCCTTTACTTATCATTGGAGCTCAAGAAGAAGCATTAGCTTTTGTTAAAGCTATTAATAGCGATATAGGAATGAGTTCTTATAAAATAGTAGGTTTAATCAGCGATAGAATTCCTGTAAAGGGATTAGAAAATTATCCGCTATTAGGTGATTTTAAGGATATGGAAAAGACTATTAAAACTACAGGAGTAAATAATGTATTGATAGCTATTCCATATTTGGAACAAGCGAAAATGCAAAATATTATTCATCGTGTACAGCCATTGGTAAAAAATATCTGTATCATTCCTAACTTACAAGCTATTCCTATGGGAGGAGCTGATTTAGAAACTTTTTTTGATGAAAAATTTATGTTGATAAAAGTTCGTAATAATTTAGCACGCAATATTAATAAATTGATTAAATTGATTTTTGATTTAATCGTAGGTTTATTGATTTGTATACCAGTGATTCCAATAATAATAGCTTGTGCTATATGGGTAAAATTGGATTCCAAAGGACCTATTTTCTATAATGCAAAACGTATTGGTAAAAATGGCAAAGAATTTACTTGTTATAAATTTCGTTCCATGTATACAAATGGTGATGAATTATTAACGCAGTATCTAGCAGAAAATCCAGTAGCTAAAAAAGAATGGGATGAGTTTCAAAAGCTTCATGATTATGATCCTCGTGTTACTAAAGCTGGAAAAATTATGCGAAAAACTAGTCTTGATGAATTGCCACAAATTTTCAATGTATTAAAAGGTGAGATGAGTCTTGTAGGTCCTAGACCATATCTTCCACGTGAAAAAGAGATGATGGGACATTTTTATAATACTATTATCTCTACAGTGCCAGGAATAACAGGCTATTGGCAAGTAAATGGTCGTTCCGATGTGACTTTTGAAGGTCGGTTGAGGATGGATGATTGGTATATACGTAATTGGTCTGTATGGATAGATATTATATTATTGATTAAAACTATTAAAATTATTTTGAATAGAAAAGGAGCTGTATAAATATCAAAATATAAAAGTTTTATTTAGGATAGAGAGCTTTTATAAAATGTATTATAGTATTGTATATAATTGTAAGGGTTATTTTTGATTTTATGATGTTAAGATTTACTATTAAACATAGTAAATTTCTAAAAGTAGAAAACATGGGTTAAAATAAATATGGAAAATATCAGTATAAACTATATATAATAATTATAGATTTATTTTATAGTTTTGTATTAAGAAGAGGCTGAGTTTTGATAAGAAATATGTTAAAGATTGCTATGATTGGACATAAAAGAATACCTTCTAGAGAAGGGGGAATAGAAGTTGTTGTTGAGGAATTAAGTTCAAGGATGGTTAAACTTGGACATAGAGTAGTTTGTTTTAATAGGAATGGTAAACATATAAGTGGAAAAAAGTTTAATATTAAAAGTATTAATGAATATAAAGGTATAAAGATAGAATATGTATTTACTATAGATAAAAAAGGTTTGGCGGCTGTATCATCAAGTTTTTTTGCAACTTTAAAAGCTTGTTTTGAGCCTTTTGATATAGTGCATATTCATGCGGAAGGTCCAGCTTTTTGGAGTTTTTTGCCTAAAATATTTGGTAAAAGAGTAATTGTTACTGTACATGGGTTAGATCATAAAAGGGCAAAATGGGGTGGTTTTGCTAGTTGGTATATTATGCAAGGTGAAAAGCATGCAGTTAAATATGCTGATGAAATTATTGTATTGAGTAAAGAAGTAAAAAAATATTTTAAAGATATGTATAATAGAAACACCAATTTTATACCGAATGGTGTAAATAAACCTATTTTAAGAAAAGATATGTTAATAAGAGATAAATTTAACATAAATAAAGATGAATATATTCTTTATTTAGGACGAATTGTTCCTGAAAAAGGAATACAATTTTTGATTGAAGCATTTAAAGCAATTAATACAAATAAAAAATTAGTTATAGCGGGAGGAAGTAGTGATACAAAGAGTTTTATGTATCAGTTGAAAAACTTAGCAAAAGATGATAAAAGAATAATTTTTACAGATTTTGTGGAAGGTGAAATATTAGAAGAATTATATAGTAATGCATATGTATATGTTTTGCCATCTGATTTAGAGGGAATGCCACTTAGTTTATTAGAAGCAATGAGTTATGGTAATTGTTGTATAGTTTCTAATATTAAAGAATGTACAGAAGTAGTTGAAGATAAAGCTATTATTTTTAAGAAAAGTAATATAAATGATTTAAAAGAAAAAATAGAATTAGTTTGCAAAAATACTGAATTAGTGCAAAAATATAAAATAAAATCAAGTGAGTTTATTTGCAGTAAATATAACTGGGATAAAATTGTAAAAGAAACTTTAAATTTATACAAAAAAAGGTGATACTATGGGTGAAAAAAAACTTAATGGAACAGTAATTGTAACATATAGATGTAATGCTCGTTGTAATATGTGTAATCGATATAAAGCACCATCAAAACCAGAAGAAGAAATTACTATAGAAACAATAAAAAAATTACCTAAAATGTATTTTACAAATATTACAGGGGGAGAACCATTTATTCGTACAGATTTAAAAGAAATTGTCCGTGAATTATATAAAAAAAGTGATAGAATTGTTATATCTACAAATGGGTTTTTTACTGAACGTATAGTAGAACTTTGTAAGGAATTTCCTAATATTGGTATACGTATTTCCATAGAAGGTTTAGAAAAAACAAATAATGAAATTCGTGGATTAGAAAATGGTTTCCAAAAAGGATATGGTACATTAAAAAAATTAGTAGATATGGGGATGAAAGATGTTGGATTTGGTATGACTGTTCAAGATAAAAATGCGTCTGATTTAGTACCATTATATCAATTATCTAATAAAATGGGTATGGAATTTGCAACAGCTTCGTTACATAATAGTTTTTATTTTGTAGAAGCTAAAAACATTATTCATGATAGATTAATGGTAGCTAAAAATTTTGAAAATCTCATAAATGAATTATTAAAATCGAATAGTCCAAAAAAATGGTTTAGAGCATATTTTAATCATGGATTAATAAATTATATTTATGGACAGAAGAGGTTACTCCCTTGTGATATGAGTTTTGATACTTTTTTTATAGATCCTTATGGTGATGTGATGCCTTGTAATGGAACAAAAGATAAAGAGGTCATGGGGAATTTGAATAAGCAGACATGGAATGAATTATGGAATAGTAAGGAAGCTGATTTAGTTAGAAAAAAAGTTCGTTGTTGTGATAGAAATTGTTGGATGATTGGTTCTGTTGCACCAGCTATGAGAAAATATATAAAGACGCCATTATGGTGGGTATTAAAACATAAATTTTTATCTTTTTATAAAAAGAAAAAATATAGCATGTATGAATTAAATATTGTTAAAGACTATATAGATGGAAAAATTTCTAAAGAAGAATTAGATAAGTTATCTACTTGTGATTTTAATGCTATTATAAACGATGGATTGAGTTTAGAAAGTAAGTTACAATTAAAAAATAAAACAGGAGAAGAAATAGTTGATGAAGATATATTTAATCAACTAAATAAAAATAATGAGCAAAAAAATTAAGATATTAATTGTTACAACCGTAAAAATTGGATATGATGGATTAACAAATCATATATTAACATATATAAAAAATATGGATAAAAAAGATTTAGAAATAGATTTAGTATCTGCTAGAGGTATTGATGATAAAATTAAAACAAAACTTGAAGATACTGGTTTTAATAACATTTATAGATTAGAATATAGAGATACGAATCAATTTAATTATTTTAATGATTTAAGGCATTTGATTAAAAAAAATAGATATGATATATTACATGCACATGGAAATAGCGCAACATTAGCAGTTGAAATGTTAGCCGGTTTTTTAGGTGGGTGTAAAATAAGAATAGCACATTCGCATAATTCTTCTTGTGAACATAAAGTTTTTAATATGTTATTAAAACCACTATTTAGATTATTCTATACAGAAGCTTTTGCTTGCAGTAAAGAGGCTGGAAAATGGTTATTTGGCAATAAAGATTTCAAAATAATTCCTAATGGTATTGAAGTTGAAAAATATAGATTTAATAATCAAAAAAGAAAAAAATATAGAGAATTATTAAATATAGATGAAGATTGTATTGCTTTAGGTAATGTAGCTGCTTTTGTAGAGAAAAAGAATCATAGATTTATAGTAGATGTTTTTTCAGATTTATTGAAAAGTAATAATAAATATAAAATGTATTTATTTGGTATAGAAGGAGAATCTTTAAATAAAGTAAAAAAACAAATTAATAAATTGAATTTAAATAATAATATATTTATAATGGGAACAAAAGATAATATAAATGATTATTTGCAAGCTATGGATATTATGTTATTACCATCTATTTATGAAGGTTTTCCAATATCTGTTATTGAATGGCAAGCTTGTGGATTACCATGTATATTATCTAAAAACATAACACAAGATACAGATATTATAGGTAATGTGTATTATTTGCCGATTGATAAAGGTATTGAACCATGGAAAAATAAAATTTTAGAAATGAAGATAGATGAAAAAAGGAGAGATTTTTATTCTATTAAAAGAATTTTTATAGAACGTGGCTTTGATATAAAAAATAATGCTGAATTTTTAAGAAATTTATATATACAATATAAGGAGAGAAAATATGTCTAATTTGATAAGTGTAATTATTCCTATATATAATGCAGAGACATTCTTAAGAATTTGTATAGATAGTGTTTTAAAACAAACTTATAATAATATTGAAATTTTATTGATAGATGATGGATCTACAGATAATAGTGGTAAAATTTGTGATGAAATAAAATTATTAGATAATAGAGTAAAAGTTTTTCATAAAGAAAATGGAGGCTTAACATCAGCTTGGATTTATGGATTAAAAAATACATCAAATATGTCTGATTTTGTAGTTTTTTTAGATTCAGATGATTGGCTAGAAAATAGATGTATAGAATCAATGGTTAGAGAGCAAAAGAAGACATATGCAGATATAGTCGTTACAAAAATGAAACAAGTTTATGTAGATCATGAAGAATATATTGATTTTGATATAGAAGATAAATTTTATGATAGATATGCAATTGAAAAAGAAATATATCCAATTTTATTAGACACAGGTTATTTTGAAAAACGAGCTATTTCAGTATCTAGATGTAGTAAATTAATAAAAAAACAACTTTTAATAAATAATATAAAATATTGTAATGATAGAACAACATTTGCAGAAGATTTAAATATAATGTTTCCTGTATTTTTGGATATGAATTCTATCAGTATAATATCTGATGAAAATTCAGCATATTGTTATCGTATGAATAATTCTTCAATGTTACATGGATATGATCCTAATAAGCAAAAAAGTGTAAAATATGTATATAATAGTTTACTTTCTATTTGTAGGGATAAGCAGAAAAAAGAGTTTATATCACAAATAAAGGTAGAATATTTATCTGGAATGGTTAGATGTTTTACAAATGAATTACAAAATCCTAAAGGGATAAAATCTATTCAAAAAAATATTAAGGAATTATCAAAAGATCTTTTGTTAAAAGAGATCATTAAAAAAGTTAAATGGAATAAATATCCTAAGAAAATAAAATTTATAATATATTTATTAAAGAATTTTAATTTTATTCACAGAGTGATTACAATTAGAATATTAATAATGTTGAAATTGATTCAAGCAAAAAAGAATTTACAAAAATGGAATGAATAAAATGATAATAAATAGGAAAATAATGATATATTTTATAATACTAATATATCCTTTTTTGAATATCTTGATAAGTTATTTATCTCAAGGTAAAAATATGAATACTTTTTCATCTATATATTGTTTAGTAATAATAGTTGGCGTAATACGGTTTAAAAGTAAGATATCTAGAAGATTAATGTATATTTTATTAGTAATAATATCACTAGTTATTTTGGATTTTTCTAGGGAGCAAGAATATATAAGTATAATATTATATATACTCACAATTTGTATGTTTAATATTTATAGTCAAAATAGTTTTGATATAAAATCTTTTTCTGAGTATATAAATAGATATTATATTATATGTTTTATAATACA
>ONZW01001401.1_pt1 | contig 11121 bp, 7 predicted proteins | sample 1671071 | NCBI WGS metagenome assembly ONZW01 (sample SAMN06348119, study PRJEB24527) | human gut metagenome | biome: human gut; feature: ankylosing spondylitis patient; material: feces | host: Homo sapiens | place: China | collected 2015-10
GCAGCTGGTGCGCTGATTTACGTTGGCGTGTTGATGACCTCAAGTCTTGCTCGCGTGAACTGGCAGGATCTTACTGAATCTGTTCCGGCGTTTATTACCGCTGTGATGATGCCGTTCAGCTTCTCGATTACTGAAGGTATCGCGCTGGGCTTTATCTCCTACTGCGTGATGAAGATTGGTACCGGACGTCTGCGTGACCTTAGCCCGTGCGTAATCATCGTTGCGCTGCTGTTTATCCTGAAGATTGTCTTTATCGACGCTCACTAAAATCGATAGCGCGTTAAAAACCCGCCATGCATGATTGCTGGCGGGGTTTTTATTTAGATCTTAACTCGCTGAATAAACTCACCAAATGCGGTCAATTGCCCGGTCAGGTGGTCCAGCGTACCCTGATCAATCACTTCCCCGGTTTGCGGATCAACTTTGTTCTGAATCACGCCGCCCATAAATTCTGGCTTGTTCATCACCATTGCATCGAGGAAAACCAGAATCTGGCGCAGGTGATACTGACAGCGCGCGCCGCCAATCACGCCCATTGAGCTGGTCTGAATCAATACCGGTTTACCAGCCAGCGGTTGATCCGGCAGGCGGGAAAGCCAGTCGATGGCATTTTTCAGCCCACCCGGTACCGAGTAGTTATATTCCGGCGTGACGATCACCACACCGTCAGCCTGACGGATCTGTTCCGCCAGAGCTTCAACCGTTGCTGGAAAACCGTCTTCCTGCTGTACGTCAGCGTCATACAGGGGAATGTCGGCAATGGAAGGCAACGCATTGACTTCCATACTCGCCGGAGCAATTTTCGGCAGGGTACGTGCAACCATGCCATTAAATGAGCCTTTGCGCAGGCTCCCCAGTAACGTAACCACCTGCAATTTTTCAGACATGATGACTCCTGTGGTTGTCTATCAATTTGGCGAAAAAGCCTTCACGGTAGAGAGCTGGGCAAAACGCATCATCCGGCTGGTAGGATTGTTGGCGCGGCTGTGAATATCGGGCAGGCTTTTCCAGCCGTGTTTGCCATCTAACTCCCAGACACTGAGCTTTTCAATCGTGGGCGTGACCGCCACGGACCACACCAGCACGTCCTCCGCGTCGCATAACGCTTCTACATGATTTACATGAGCACATTTCAGGCGTCCGGCAATGGGCAGCAGCTGCAGATCGCGCGGATCGTCATTCAAAACATCACCGGTTAGTTTTAGCACGCTCCGGCGCAGCGTGATGAGCTGCGCCCGCGCTTCGTTAGGATCGTTTTGTTTACTGATCCATAGCGATTCATTGCTGGAAAAGGTGTGGTTATCGGGCGCGTGTGGGCTATGAAACCCGCGTGTCGCACGCTGTAGTTCCATATCGAGGCCACATTCACCTTCGGTTGTTAACGCCACGCCGACCATATTCCCGGCATAGGAAATAGAAAACGAAGGCAAATTTTTATCGCTGAAAACCGGTTTTCCTTTCGGCAGGGTGACGATTTCCGGCAATTCGCCAATGCCATACAGCATGAACATCAGTTCTGCGAGTAAACCTCTGGACGCCAGAAAACGGCTTTGACGATGAGGGGGAATGTTTCGGGCTTCTTGATGACACTGGGAGGGGAGACGAACAGAAATCAGATGTCCTTCCGTTAAAATCCCTCGGGCAAAGTGAGTCGCCATTTTTCGCTCCATGCTTAATGGTCCATTATGAATACAAGAGTAATCATTTACTGGAATGATGGACAGACTAAAGCGGCTAAAAGTTCGATTCAGATAAATTTATTACAACTTTTTTACATTTCATTGTGAAATTGGGTCGCGTTTCATACGATTCGGTTATGCCATCGACGCGTAAAGATTTTTAATGGTTTCCCGTAACCAGACGATCTTCGGATTACGGCTGTTCCGTTTATGCCACAGAAGGGTAAAAGGGACTTCCAGCTTTTTTTGCTGGCTTTCATCAAACGGGAGAGGAAGAGCAACCAACGGCAGTTGGTGGAGTTGATTGTAGTACTGGCAGTAGCGCGGCGCGGTCGCCAGTAGCAGATTGTCGGGCTGTGCTGCCATAAACAGTGACTGCTCGAATTCCGGCAGGCTCATAGCAATCGTGCGTTCGCGCCCCAGCTCCTGTAACACATTGTCCAGCGCCCAGGTATCGCTCTGTTCCCAGCAAATGCTGATATGCGGATAACGTAAAAAGGTGTCCAGATTCCATGCTTCATGCAGTGCCGGATGATCTTTGCGTAACCAGACGCAGGGCACATCACTAAACAGCACTTCATAATCAATGGCTAACGGTAGCGAGCTTAACAGCTCCCGCGAGCGAGGATGACTTTCGCGACCGGAAAAACCAATATCCACTTCACCACGAGTAATGGCATCTAAGGAATCGTAATCCCAGTTACGTAATTTGATGGTCGCCTGCGGGTATCGTTGGTAGATCCGTTTCGACAGCGCATTAAGCATGATCATCATCAGCGGCGATTCCGCCGCCAGTTCGAACTTAAGACCGCGCGGCGTTTCGTGGAGTGGTTTGTCCAGCAACTGATTGCTCATTTGCATCCACTCCGCCAGATTTTGCTCCATGCTGACCATTAGCGGTGTGGGCGACAGCCCCAGCGGTGAGTTCACAAAGAGCGGGTCGTCAAACCACGCTCTTAACTTTGCCAGCGACTTACTCACCGACGAAGGGGTCACGTTCATCCGCTTCGCCGCTTTGGTCACGCTGCGCTCCTGCATCAGCAGTTGCAGACAGAGCAGCAGATTGAGATCAAGCGTTGTGATGGATTTCTTCATGAGCGGCAACCGGGCGTCCAGGCGCGACGAACATAATCAGCAACAGGCTCACTATGCTACAGGCAATCAGAATCCCGATCAGCATATTCCATGCACCGATACCAACCACCGCCGCCAGCCAAATCCACAGTGACGAACCGCAAACTTGCGCAATACCTAAGGTCGAGCTGGCTACGCCCGCGCGTAATGAAAACGGCCCCAACGCCTGACTCATCGCTACGCCAAAACCTACCGAGAAACCGGCGCAAATCAGCGTGATACCAAACAGCGAAACCGCATGGGAAGGTGAAACGGCAAGGGTGATCCCCGCCGCCAGGAATAACACCTGTGAGGTGATCATCAACGTACGTGGCTTAAAAATTCCCAGCGCAAACGGCGTGGAGAATGAAACGGTCATGCTGACGCCAGCGGTCAACGCCATAATGGTGGCGTATTCTCCGCGCTCAAAACCCATGATTTCCATCAGCAATACTGGCGACGTGTTGACGAAGGTGAGGATCACCGAAACGCTGAGGGTGGTGATAACAACACGGCTGAGGAAAAACCGGTTAAGCAGTGACTCGCTATTTTCTCGTGGTTTGTCCGAAGCTGCGGGGGCCGCAGGGCGCGTTTCTTTTAAAATAAACAAAGACAACATCAGTACCGCGATGCCCATCGTTGCCATCGTCCAGAACAGACTCTGCCAAGGGAATTTAAGCATAATCAGGTGTCCGAGCACCGGCGCTAACACCGGAATGATGCAGGTAATGCCGTTGAGTAACGACAGCACTTTAGCCCGACGTCGATCATCCAGCGTGTCGCGCAAAATGGCGAACGCCACTACGTAACAACAGCCCGCGCCCAGTCCCTGTAGAAATCGCCCTGCAAGAAATAACGCGCTGGTTTCAGCCAGTGAACAGAACACCGAGGCGATAATAAATAGCGCCGCGCCGGGTATGGCGACAGGCTTTCTCCCTGAACGATCGGCCACTTTACCGGCAAATAACATCGCAGCCGCCATCCCCGCCAGATAAACGGAGAACGCAATATGCAACTGCGCTTCGCTGGCATTGAGATCGGCGGCGATGCGCGGTAAACCAACGAGGTACATATCAATCCCTGCGGGATAAAGTAAAACCAGGGCAAAACTACAAATCAAAAAGCGGGACATGGGCTAAAGCGTCCTGATAGTAAGGTGACGCAAAGCATACGTGGTGAAGGATAATCAGGCGAGTTGCCATTTGGACAAAAGAGATTTCCTGACAGGCAAGAAGCCAGCGAATGGCTGGCTTCCTGAAAGATTTAGCCAAATTTAGGTAACACGTTAAAGACGTTACCGAACCAGCATAAAATTACGGTTATGCCAAAGAGAATGACAATCGCCGGAATAAGATTGCCGCCCCAGACCGTGAACATCTGATTGGGAAACTTCTTGCGGGCTTTGATTGCCAGTACAGCAGGAATTATTACCGCCCAGATGGTGGCGCACAGTCCGGCACCGCCGATCCCGTAAATAAAGCCGTTCGGGAAGATCAGATACAACAACGCGGGTGGCAGGAAGGTTAACAGCACGGTTTTGAAACGCCCGGCGTGGGAGTTATCAATCTTAAACAGATCCGCCAGATAATCGAACAATCCCAGCGTGACACCAAAAAACGAGCTGGCAACAGCTAAGTTAGAGAACACCAGCAGGCAAAATTCGATAATGCCGTGCTGTTTGGTGCCGAGGAACGATTTCACCAGCGAATCAACGTTGCCGCCTGAGGAGATTATCGCCTTAAAGCTTTCTCGCGGGATATTCCCCATCGTGCAATAGAGCCAGAAGAGATAAATCACCAGCGCCAGCAGCGAACCGAAGACCACGCTTTTGATGAGCTTATCTTTGCGTTTGCCATAGCAAATAATCAGGCTGGGAATATTGCCGTGGAAACCAAATGACGCCAGACACACCGGCAAAGCCATAAAGATATACGGGAAGTAAGACGTCCCCGCAGTGGTGCTGGTGGAATCGCGCAGAATGGAGTAATCGACCTGGAAGAAGAAAGAACCAAAAACAATTACAAAGGAGATAATCTTCAGCCCAAGGAACAATGAGGTAATACGACTGGCGGCTAATGAACTTATCCACAATACGCTGGCAACGAAAATGGCAGTGCAGATCCCGACAATACGTGGATTAGCGTGATAGCCCAAATTCATTGATATCGTTTCACTAATGATCGCACCATTAGCAGAGATATAGGCATAAGTGAGGATATAGAGAACGAAGGCAACGGTAATACCGCTGATTATGTTCCAGGTGTTACCGATTAAATCTTTGGTGATGGTGTTAAAACTGGAGCCGACGGGATAATTTAAATTTGCTTCTAATAACAATAACCCGGAATGAAGCATTGAAAACCAGGCAATGATAAGGATAAAGGCACCCCAGAAAAACCAGGCACCGGCAAGATCAACAGGTAAAGCAAACATACCTCCACCAATTACTGTACCTGCTATAACCATAACACCCCAAAATGCAGAGTGCTTTTTTTCAGCTTGATCAGTCATGATGCCACCTTTAGAGGAAGGCTATTTTTGTTATTGAGGATGTAGGGTAATAGAGTGGCTAACATCCTTATAGCCACTCTGAGTGTTTTAATTAAACTTCTTTCAGTTTTGCGGTGAAGTGACGCAATACTTTCGGTTCGTAGGTAAAGGTTAACCCTTTAATATTCGCCGCGTTCTCTTTCACATGTTTAAAGGCTTCAATAATGAAGTCCATATGTGTTTGAGTATATGTTGCGCGCGGAATGGTTAAACGCAGCAGTTCAGCCGGGCATGGCAGTTGTTTACCGGTTTTCGGATCGCGGCCTAACAGGAAAGAGCCAATTTCTACCGCACGGATACCGGCGACTTTATACAGCTCGCAGGCCAGCGCCTGTGCCGGGAACTGATCTGCCGGGATATGCGGCAACAGTTTACCTGCATCAACGAATGCCGCGTGACCGCCCGCCTGCTGACAGACAACGCCAATCTCTTCCAGACCATCGACCAGATACTGCACCTGCGCGATACGATAAGCCAGCCAGTCCAGATTCATGCCGTCATACAGACCTACCGCCAGACGCTCCATAGCGCCGCCTTCCAGGCCGCCATATGTCGGGAAGCCTTCCTGCACCACGCAAAGGGTTCTGCATTCGGTATACACATCAAAGAAGCTGTTGTCTTTCATGCACAGCAGGCCGCCCATCGGCACCATCGCATCTTTCTTGGCGGACATCGCCAGCATATCGGCATATTTGTAGGTTTCGCGGGTGATCTGCTCGATGGTCCAGTCTTTGTATTCTGCTTCACGCTGCTTGATGAAATAGGCGTTTTCGGCAAAGCGTGCGGAGTCCATGACCACCGGAATATCGTATTTCTTCGCGATGCTGTACATCGCTTTTAAGTTTGCCAGTGAAACCGGCTGACCACCTGCGGAGTTACTGGTGATGGTTGCAACAATATACGGCACGTTATTCGGGCCAACTTCTTCAATACCGCGTTCTAATCCCTCAAGGTCAAAGTTGCCTTTAAAGTCGTAACGCACGCCAGTATCGAAGGCTTCTTTGATATAGACGTTACGCACGGTACAGCCGTTAATCTGGCTATGGCCCTGCGTGGTATCAAAGAAATAGTTAGAGAACGCCACCATTTTGCTGCGATCCAGGCCTTTTTCCTGCTCGCGTTTTTTAATCAGTACCGGAATATAGATTTGCTCTGCACCACGGCCCTGGTGAGTCGGAATAGTGTATTGATAACCAAAGATATTTTTCACTGACTCGGCTAACGCGTAGTAGCTGCGGCTGCCGCTGTAGGCTTCGTCGCCACGCATCATCGCGGCCTGCATACTCTGCGTCACCGCCCCGGTGCCGCTGTCGGTCAGTAAATCGATAAACACATCTTCGCTATCCAGCAGGAACGGGTTCATACCGGATTTAATAATTGCCTCTTCACGATAAGCGCGAGTGGTACGTTTTACTGGCTCAATAACACGAATGCGGAACGGTTCAGGGAGATGTTTAAAGTTTTCCATTACATAATCCTTCATTTATTTTAATTACAGTGATCCCTGTGAATATTACATTTGCAATATCCATTAATTCGCCAGATATATATGCAAGCACCATCATTTACTAAAACAAGTAAATAAACGAGAGATGGCCTTTGTAAAAGGCAAAATTAAGATATAGCAAACTAATCGATCACATTGAATCTAATCGGTTTGGCTCTGGTGATGGCTACAGAAGGGCAAATCAAGGGCGGTGATCGACAATCTTGTTGTCAATATTAAACCATTTTGAGGTCACACATATATGTAAGATATTCATAATGCACTTATCCTCGAAAGACACGAGGCTACAGTATAATACTCAAGAAATTTGTCTATTCTGAAATTGTTTAAATGTGAATCGAATCACAATCGTTCGGGACGCAATATTAAATATCTATTTTAAAGATTATAAATTACGTAAGAATTTTAATGTTTAAAAAAGGGTTGAGGAATAACAGGAGTGCTAACAATGAAGCGAAGCCGCATCTGACAGTCAGAATGCGGCTTCGCAAGCGCGGTTACTTACCGATACAGAAGCTGGAGAAAATCCGCCCCAGTAGGTCGTCTGAAGTAAACTCCCCGGTGATCTCGCTTAAGTTCTGCTGCGCCAGGCGCAACTCTTCCGCCAGCAGTTCACCCGCCCAGGCACCTAACAGTTGCGCTTTACCTTGCTGCAAATGCTCTGCCGCCTGTTCCAGCGCCTGTAGGTGACGACGACGCGCCAGGAAGCCGCCTTCCATATTAGTGTCAAAGCCCATGCTCTGTTTGAGATGGTTACGCAGCACATCCACGCCTTCGCCAGTCCGCGCCGAAAGACGAATTAACGCGTGACCGTTCACTTCGCTCATCCCCAACGTTTCGCCGGTGATATCGGCTTTATTGCGCACCACGGTGATCGGCAGTTTCGCTGGCAGACGGGCGATAAATTCCGGCCAGATCTCTGCCGGATCAACGGCGTCTGTCGTGGTGCCATCGACCATAAACAGCACGCGGTCTGCCTGTTCAATTTCCTGCCATGCGCGCTCGATACCAATACGTTCAACTTCGTCACTGGCTTCACGTAGCCCGGCGGTATCGATGATATGCAACGGCATTCCGTCAATGTGGATATGCTCACGCAGCACGTCACGCGTGGTTCCGGCGATATCGGTTACGATTGCTGCTTCACGGCCCGCCAGCGCGTTCAGCAGGCTCGATTTACCGGCGTTAGGACGTCCGGCAATCACCACTTTCATCCCTTCGCGCAACAAACTACCCTGACGAGCTTCGGCGCGTACCGCGTCGAGATCGGCAATTACGTCATTGAGCTGGGCTTCAATTTTGCCGTCGGAGAGGAAATCGATCTCTTCATCCGGGAAATCAATTGCCGCTTCGACGTAAATGCGCAAGTGGGTGAGGGCTTCCACCAGATGGTTGACCCGTGCGGAGAACGCGCCTTGCAGCGAGTTTAGCGCCGAACGGGCCGCCTGTTCCGAGCTGGCGTCGATAAGATCCGCAATCGCCTCGGCCTGGGCTAAGTCGAGTTTATCGTTCAGAAATGCGCGTTCGGAAAACTCACCAGGGCGGGCAATCCGCAGGCCGGGAATGGTCAGAATGCGTTTTAACAGCAGGTCGAGGATCACCGGACCGCCATGACCTTGCAGTTCCAGCACATCTTCGCCGGTGAACGAGTTCGGGCCAGGGAACCATAGCGCAATCCCCTGATCGAGCACGCTGCCATCGGCGTCTTTAAACGGAAGATAATCGGCGTAGCGTGGCTTAGGCAGTTTACCCAGCACGGTTTCGGCAACTTCACGGGCTTTGAGGCCGGAGATGCGCAGGATGCCAACGCCGCCACGTCCCGGAGGCGTGGCCTGGGCTACGATAGTGTCATTATCGCTCATGATGTTCCTGTTGCTTTGTGTGGCGGATGTGTGGTGCTTATCCGCCCTACGAAAAGAAAAAAGGCGGTCAACTGACCGCCCTTATTTTAGCGAAAACTCACCGAATCAGGATTTTTTCTTCTCGCGGCTATGCAAGCCACGTTTTTCCAGACCACGGTAAATCAGCTGCTGCTGAATAATGGTTACCAGGTTGCTGACGATATAGTACAGCACCAGACCTGACGGGAACCACAGGAAGAACACAGTGAAGATGACCGGCATAAAGGTCATGATCTTCTGCTGCATCGGGTCGGTCACAGTGGTCGGCGACATCTTCTGAATGAAGAACATCGTTACGCCCATCAGGATCGGCAGGATGTAGTACGGGTCCTGTGCAGACAGGTCGTGGATCCACAGTGCAAACGGTGCCTGACGTAGTTCAACGGAACCCATCAGCATGTAGTACAACGCCAGGAAGATTGGCATCTGGATCAGCAGCGGGAAGCAGCCGCCCAGCGGGTTAACCTTCTCAGCTTTGTACAGCGCCATCATTTCCTGGCTTATGCGCTGTTTGTCATCGCCCAGACGCTCACGCATTGCCTGAATCTTCGGCTGCAGCATACGCATCTTCGCCATGGAGGTGTACTGCGCTTTGGTCAGCGGGTACATGATGCCACGAACGATAAAGGTGATGATGATAATGGAGAAGCCCCAGTTACCCACAAAGCTATGGATCCATTTCAGCAGTTTGAACAGTGGCTGAGAGATGAACCACAACCAACCGTAATCAACGGTCAGATCCAGGTGCGGAGCAACAGCTGCCATTTTGTCCTGAATTTCCGGGCCAACCCACAGGGTGCTGTTCATCGCGCCAGTCTGACCAGGCTGAACCAGTACCGGCTGAGATTTATAGCCGATAGCGGCGATGCCGTTACCCAGATTAGCGGTGTAGAAGTTGTTGGTACCGTCGTTATGCGGGATCCACGCCGTCGCGAAATACTGTTGCAGCATTGCCACCCAACCACCTTTCGAAGAGATGTTCAGGTTTTCGTTATCGGCAATGGTATCGAATTTGTATTTCTCGTACTTCTCGTCAGGCGTGGAGTACGCCGCACCACGGAAGGTGTGCAGTGCGAAGTTGCTGCTTCCGGTATCGAGATGCGGTGGCAGAGTGATGGATTGCTTCAACTGACCAAACGAGGAGATTTCCAGCGGTTTCTCGCCAGCGTTCTGCACGTTGTAGTTGACGTTGACAGCGTAATCACCACGTTTCAGGACAAACGTTTTGGTAAACGTGTTGCCTGCCGCGTCGGTATACGTCATCGGCACCTGCAGTTCGTTTTGACCTTCAGCCAGCACATAAGCGTCTTTTTCAACGTTATATAGCGGACGCGGGCCGTTAGCCGGGTTATCCGGGCCATCACGACCGGTCAGACCGCTCTGTGCCTGATAAATAAACTGCGGTGAAGTTTCCAACAGCTGGAACGGCTGGGTAGAGTTCAGCTCTTTCGGGTAAGCAGGCAGCAGAGCTTGCTCAACATCACCACCACGGGTGTTGATGGTCAGATCAAGCACGTCGGTCTTAACCGAGATCAGTTTCCCCTGGCCACTGGCCGGTACGCCCTGGTCGGCGGCGCTACCCGCTGCGGTGGTCGTTGTCTGCGTGGTCTGTTGGGCCTGAGGTTGCGGGTTTTTATCCTGCTCCCAGGCTTGCCAGATCATGAAAGACACGAACAGCAAAGCGATGACTAAAAGATTGCGTTGCGAATCCATCGTTAGTGTTCTCTGGTATCAAATGGTCCGGGCGGGACGGGATCGTCACCACCAGGGTGTAAAGGGTGGCATTTTAATACGCGTTTCACCGTCAACCAACTGCCTTTTATCACTCCAAACCTGCGCAATGCCTCAATTCCGTAGCTTGAACAGGTTGGAGTGAAACGACAATGCGGCCCGAGTAGCGGACTAATCAGGCGTTGATAGACCCGAATGAGGGCTATCAGGACCCGCGAGCCAGGCGACAGTGGCGGCGCCATAATTTTTCCAACGCTTCCGAGAGAGCACGGTTATCGAGGTCGGCAACCCCTTTTTTCGCCACCTCCACGAAAGCCATAGCCGGGAGTTCATGTTGGCGCAGACGGAAGCTTTCACGCGTCAGACGTTTAATCCGATTGCGTTCATGGGCGCGTCGAACGTTTTTCTTGGCGACTGTAAGACCGATACGGGGATGCCCCAGCGAATTCAGGCGGCCGAGAATAGTAATTTGCGGCGTGCCAGCCCGTTGTGGCTGCTGGAAGACGAATGTGAATTGACTGGGAGTTAACAAGCGTAACTCCCTGGGAAATGCGAGCTTAACCACTCAGGGGTTAGCTTTATTACTTAGAAACGGTCAGACGAGCGCGGCCTTTAGCACGACGACGTGCCAGAACCTGAC
>ONZW01001419.1_pt1 | contig 10962 bp, 8 predicted proteins | sample 1671071 | NCBI WGS metagenome assembly ONZW01 (sample SAMN06348119, study PRJEB24527) | human gut metagenome | biome: human gut; feature: ankylosing spondylitis patient; material: feces | host: Homo sapiens | place: China | collected 2015-10
TAAAAAGGAGCTGTCGCAATGCGACAGCTCCTTTTTACATCCAAACGATATATTAGAAAGCGTTATGAGAATATTCGTAGTACATGTCGGTGAGCTGATCCATTTTGTCGCTCATTTCGACCATGAGGTCCGATGCGGTATCGTAGTCGTCAGCAGCCAGGGCCTGTTTGATCTTGGAGAAGATGGACAGGCTCTTTTCGGTGTCGCGGCCTAATTCCGTACGGAGAGCGTTGATCTTGGTCCAGCGTTCGACTTCGAGGGCATTGCTGTCTCCATCAGCATGGAGCTGTTCGGCAGCGATGACTTTCGAGAGGTTTTCCGGAATGATGCGGTACTGGAGTTCCAGTGCCCAGCGGCTGAGAGCGCCGAGTTTGAAGGACTCCATGATGCGTTTCTGGAAAGCGTCGCAAGCGAGGTCGTCCAGTTTTTCCGGATACGTCGTAAGGGCTTTGAAGTTTTCCCATACCGTACGCGGAGCTTTGCCGAACATGGCATTGCGTTCTTCGTCGCTGAAGTTTTCGAAGACGTCGACTTCGGAGCGGTATGCCCGATCTTTTTCCAGGTAATCTGCGTCTTCGCCCGGTTTCTTGGAGAGTTCAGCCAGGAGTTCAGCCGTCGATTTGCCGCTGGAGAGAGCGTATTTGATGCCGTCCAGAGCGCCGAGGTAGCACATAGCGATGGCGATGTACGTATTGGTGAACGGGTTGGGAGCGCGGAGTTCGAAACGCGTAGCTGCCGGGCTGGCGATGTCGCGAATAAGGCCGGCCAGGACGGAACGGTTACGAGTCGGAACGTCCGGCGTTTCACCGCCGAGAGCCGTAACGATGCAGACAGGAGCTTCGAAGCCCGGTTTCAAGCGGTTGAGGGAGTCCGTCGTCGACGATACGAAGGGGTTGATGACTTCGTAGTGTTTGAGGATACCCATGATAGCGCCGTAGCCGATGGCCGAGAGGAATTCGCTCTTCATGTCATCCGGGTTGAAGAGGTTGACGAATTTGCCATTCTTCATGATAGCGCCGATGCCGAGGTGAGTATGTTCACCGGAGCCGGCAACACCGTGGATCGGTTTAGCCTGGAAGGTGACTTCGAGGCCGTTTTCACGGAAGACTTCGCGGACGATGATACGGGCAGCGATTTCGTTATCGGCTGTCTGTACAGGGTCGCTGGCGTATTTCCAGTCGACTTCGAGCTGTTCGAGGACGAAGGTCAATTTACCGGAATCGTCGATCTGGGCTTTGACGCCGCCGACTTCTTTATGGCCCATTTCCGGTTCGAGGCCGTATTTTTCAAGGCGTTCGACAGTCTGTTCAAGCGCCGTGCGGACGACGCCGTGTGTACGCTGCCAGTACTGTTCCTGCATCTTCTGGGATGCCGACAAGAGGCGGGTAGCTACGTCCTGGCTCGGGGTCTTGACCCAGAATTCCAATTCTGTAGCCGTCGTGAAGACGATCTTTTCGATGTCATCAGGATTGATGGACGTGCCTTTGATGCCGTATTTCTTGACAAGAGCCAAAATCTGGTCGCCTACGTAGTCGCAGGTGTTGCGAAGGATGGAACGGGAGTCGATGAAGCCCGTAGCATGGCGGAGGAAGCTCGGGATACGGAGCGTACCGACGGGTTTGCCCGTTTCCGAATCGATGTTGCCGTCATTGTAATCGACGAACCAGTCGACGCCGGGGTCGGCTTTGATGTCGACACGAGCATTGGACAAGGTAGCGATGCCCGGCAGGACAACGGAAGAACCGTCTGTCTGGAAAGCCGTTGCATTGAAGAATTTATCGTATTCATCGAAGAATACACTGATAGGAATCTTTTCGTCCGTATCGTTACCGGCGAGGTCGATACCTACGAGAGATACAAATTTAATTTCCGGGTGCTGTTCGAGTAAAGCCAGCACACCTTCTTTACCATATTGACCTGCAGGGATTACATATACTAAATCATCTTTAGCCATCATGACTCCTCCTTTGGGTGAAAAAAAGACTCCGCCCCTGTGGTTAAGGTTCGGAGTCTTCTTTGACTCTTGTTTCATGACTTATTTTATTTTCAAATCATGCTAAAATAATACAATCAATCAGTCTATTTGTCAATAGATTTTTTAGAAAAATCTAACAAAACTAATTTTTTTGTAAAATTTCTCGAACAATCTGTGAAACAAGCTTGCCGTCGGCCTTACCTTTGACCTTGGGCATGACGAGCTTCATGACGTCGCCCATCTTGAGACCGCTCTGACCGGCAACGGCTTCGTTGACAATCTGGCGGATTTCATCGGCTGTGAGCTGTTTGGGCATGTACTTTTCCAGTACGGCCATTTCGGCCTTCGTTTCTTCGACGAGGTCGCTGCGGCCTGCCTTTTCAAACTCTGCCAACGATTCCTTGCGCTGTTTCATTTCTTTGGCAATGACGGCACCGACGCCAGCGTCATCGAGTTCGCATTTGCCGTCGATTTCCGTATTGCGGATGGACGAACGGACCATGCGGATGACGGATAAAGCCGTTTTACCGGCTTCTTTGGCTTTCATGGCCGCTTTCATGTCCTGAAGCAGTTCTTCTTTAAGAGACATGCTATCACCCTTCTTACATTTGACGATTATGCTCTGTACTTCCGTTTCCGTGCTGCTTCGGATTTTTTCTTTCTCCGTACACTCGGTTTTTCGTAGTGTTCACGTTTCCGTACTTCGGAAAGAACACCTGCCTTTTGGCAAGAACGTTTGAAGCGGCGAAGTGCGCTGTCTAACGTTTCGTTTTTACCAACTCTGATTTCTGCCATTCTATTATCCCTCCCTCCAAAGTATGATAGGGAGTGCTTTTACTGCACACAATGAAATTATACTCAGATTAGTGTCATTTGTCAACAATTTCTGAGGTTCAGCGTATAAATTTACTGAATACATAATTGCCATATCCTAAACCGTCTTCACTGAGGCAGCAGCCCCGCTCGGTGCGCTCCAGGAGACCCTGGCGGATGAGGCCGTCGATGACAGGACCGAAGTCAGCTTCGATGGATTTCCCGAAGCGCCTGGCATAATCGCCGTAATCAATGCCGACCCGGCGGCGCAGGGCCAGGAAGCAGTAATCTTCGACGGCCCGTTTGGCGTCGATGGCGACGGATTCGGCGACGACACTCTCCCTGCCGGCCTTATGGATATACGCCGGGATGTTGGCTACATTGGCCCAGCGCGTCGTCCCATCGAAGGAATGGGCCGATACGCCAAAGCCGATATAAGGCTCATAAGTCCAGTATTTGCTGTTATGGCGCGACTCGAAAGGCCCTTTGGCATAGCTGGAAATCTCGTAGTGATGGAAGCCATAACCGTGCATGGCGTCGTGGACAGCCTTCCCCATGGCTTCGACCGTCCCGTCAGGCGGCAAGTGCCACGTCCCCTTTTCCAGGCCCGCCTTAAGCTGCGTCCCGTCTTCGACGATGAGGCTGTAAATGGACGCGTGGACCACGGGCAGCTGAGAAAGGCGCTCTACGTCGCGGCGGACGTCGGCCAGGCGCTGGCCGGGCAGGCCGTACATCAGGTCCAGGGACAAATTATGGATGCCAGCCGCGTAGGCCGCCTGGATGGCCGCTTCGCCCTGGGCTGCCGTATGGACCCGGCCCAGAAAGGCCAGCATGGCGTCGGAAAAGGACTGGACGCCCAGGCTCAGGCGGTTGACGCCGCAATCGGCCAGGGCCGCGGCCTTATCATAATCGAGACTGTCCGGATTGGCTTCTATCGTGATTTCCGCATCGCTGGCCATGCAGAAGGTCTGCCGCAGGGTCTTCAGGATGCGGCTCATGTCGCCGGCTTCCAGCATCGACGGCGTACCGCCGCCGACGTAGACCGTATCAGCCCCTTGCCCGGCATAGGGCGAGGCCGCGATGTCCCGGCACAGGGCTTCGACATAGCCCTGGCAGTAGCGCTCCAGGCCGGCATAGGACGGAAAGTCACAGTACAGGCATTTATGGCGGCAGAACGGGATGTGGACGTACAGGCCCAGCGTCATTCTTCGTCGACTTTGAGGACGGCCATGAAGGCTTCCTGCGGGATTTCGACGGTACCGAACTGTTTCATGCGCTTCTTGCCTTCCTTCTGTTTTTCCAGGAGCTTGCGCTTACGGGAAATATCGCCGCCATAGCACTTGGCCAGGACGTCCTTGCGCAGGGCTGCCACGTTTTCGCGGGCAATGATCTTATTGCCCACAGCGGCCTGGATGGGGATCTGGAAAAGCTGGCGCGGAATGAGGCTGCGCAGTTTTTCGACCAGGGCTCGGCCGCGGCGGGCGGCGAAATCCTTGTGGACGATGACGCTCAGGGCGTCGACGACGTCGCCGTTGATGAGGATATCCATTTTGACCATAGGCGAGGCCTGGTAGCCGTTGAGCTCATAATCGAGGGACGCATAGCCGCGGGTCGCCGACTTGAGGACGTCGAAGTAGTCGTAGAGGATTTCACACAGAGGCAGGTTGTAGATCAAAGAAACGCGCGTGTCGTCGAGGTAATCCATGGTGACGTACTGACCGCGGCGGTTCTGGGAGATTTCCATGACCGTGCCGACCATGTCCTTGGGGATGATGATCGTCGTCTTGACCAGCGGTTCTTCGATGTGGTCGATTTTGGTCATGTCCGGCATCTGCGACGGGTTGTCCACTTCGACCATGGTGCCATCCGTGCAGTAGACGTGGTAAATGACCGACGGCGCCGTCGTAATCAGGGACAGGTTGTATTCCCGTTCCAGCCGTTCGCGGACGACGTCCATGTGCAGGAGGCCCAGGAAGCCGCAGCGGAAGCCGAAGCCCAGGGCCGACGACGTTTCCGGTTCAAAGAGCAGCGCCGCATCGTTAAGGTGGAGCTTTTCCAGGGCATCGCGGAGATTGTCGTAGTCATTCGTTTCGACCGGGTAGAGGCCGCAGTAGACCATGGGCACGGCCTTGCGGTAGCCCGGCAGGGCTTCTTTAGCCGGATGGTCGGCCAAAGTGACCGTATCGCCGACGCGGCAGTCGCGGACGTTCTTCATGCTGGCTGCCAGATAGCCGACGCTGCCACATTCCAGGGACGGGACGGGATGCATCTGGGGCAGGAAGACGCCCGTTTCGATGACTTCAAATTCCTTGCCCGACGCCATCATGCGGATGCGCTGGCCCGGCTTGACGCTGCCTTCCATGATGCGGATGTTGGCGATAGCCCCTTTATAGGCATCGAAGTGGGAGTCGAATATGAGGGCCCGCAAGGGCTTGTCCCCTTCGTCAGCCGGTGCCGGGATGCGCTGGACGATGGCTTCCAGGACCTTGTCGACGCCGTAGCCCGTCTTGGCACTGATCATGATGGCGTCCGATGCGTCCAGGCCGATGACGTCTTCGATTTCCTTGCAGACCCGGTCCGGGTCGGCGCTGGGCAGGTCGACTTTATTGATGATGGGAATGATTTCCAGATCGTGTTCCAGGGCAAGGTAGACGTTGGCCAGGGTCTGGGCTTCGACGCCCTGCGTGGCATCGACGATGAGCAGGGCCCCTTCGCAGGCCGCCAGGCTGCGCGATACTTCGTAGTTGAAGTCGACGTGCCCCGGCGTGTCGATGAGATTGAGCGTATACTGTTTGCCATCTTTGGCATCGTAAATGAGACGGGCCGACTGGGCTTTGATGGTAATGCCCCGTTCCCGTTCGAGATCCATCGTATCGAGGAGCTGGTCTTCCATTTCCCGTTTGGGCACGGTGCCGGTCATTTCCAGCATCCGGTCGGCCAGCGTCGATTTGCCATGGTCGATATGTGCGATGATTGAAAAGTTTCTGATATGATCTGTAGACACAGGAATCCTCCTCTTTTTTCCTATTGGATGACGCCGCCGCCCAGGACGCGTTCGCCTGTTTCGGCGTCGTAAAGTACCAGGGCCTGGCCGGCCGTGACGGCGCGCTGGGCATCGTCGAATTCGACCCGCAGGCTGTCGCCGTCGGGATAGACCGTGCAGGCCGCTTCACGGGCAGCATAGCGTATCTTGCCCAGGGCCCGGAACGGTGCGGACGGTGCCTGTTCGACCCACGTCGCTTCACCGGCATGGACAGTCTTCGAGAACAAATCCTGTTCCGAGCCGACGACGACCCGGTTATGGGCCACGTCGAGGGCCGTCACATAATACGGGCCGCCGGGGCCGCCGAGGTTCAACCCCCGGCGCTGACCGATGGTGTAGGCGGCAATGCCCTTGTGGCGGCCGATGACGCGGCCGCTCTGGTCGACGAAGTCGCCGGGCTTGAAGATGCCCTTGCGTTCGTGCTGCAAGAAGCCCTTATAGTCGTTGTCCGGGATGAAGCAGATATCCTGGCTTTCAGGCTTGTTGAAGACCGGCAGGCCCCATTCTTTAGCCAGTTCCCGCGTATGGACCTTTTCCAGGCCGGCCATGGGGAATAAGAGATGGGGCAGCAGGTCCTGTGTCAGCTGATAGAGGACATAGGACTGGTCCTTGCGGCGGTCTGTGCCGCGGAGCAGGGAATAGATTCCCGTCCCTTCGTCCTTGACGATGCGGGCGTAATGGCCTGTCGCCAGGAAGTCGGCACCGAACTGCTTGGCCTTTTCCCAGAGCAGACCGAATTTAATGAATTTATTGCAGGCAATGCAGGGATTGGGCGTCCTGCCATGGACGTAGGCATCGACGAAGTAATCGATGACGTCGCGCCGGAAGATATCGCGGAAATCCAGGGTATAATGGGGAATCCCCAGGACCGAGGCGACGGCTTTGGCATCGTCGACGGAACTGAGGGAGCAGCAGGCGTGGACGTTGTCGATAGTGCAGGCCGGGTCTTCTTCCCACAGGCGCAGGGTAATGCCGATGACGTCATACCCCTGCTGCTTCAAAAGGCCGGCCGTGACCGAACTGTCGACGCCGCCGCTCATAGCTACGGCAACTCGTTTCATAGTGACTCTCCTCTGCTTTCACGGACAGCGTCGCCGATAATGGCGATGGCTGCTTCGATTTCATCTAAGGTATTTTCTTTGCCTACGGACAGGCGGATACTGCTGCGCAGCCATTTGTCCTCGACGCCCATGGCCTGGAGGACATGGGACGCCTCGACGGCGCCGGCTTCGCAGGCCGAACCAGCCGATACGGCCAGGCCCTGCAGGTCGAGGGCGATGAGCAGGATGGCGCTGTCCACGCCGTCGACGCTGAAGTCGATGATGTTGGGCAGGACGTGGTTGCGCCGGCCGTTGAGGTGGAAGCGGGCGTCGCCCTTGATGAGTTGGTCATAGACGGCATCGGTCAGGCGCCGCGCCGCCCGGACGCGGTCATCCCGTTCGGCCTCCAGGAGTTCGGCAGCCTTGCCGAAGCCGGCAATGGCGGCGACGTTCTCCGTGCCCGCCCGCAGGCGGTGTTCCTGGGGACCGCCATAGGCTTCGGCAGCGATCTGCAGTCCGTGGCGGATGTACAAGGCGCCGACACCTTTTGGGCCGTAAATCTTATGGCTGCAGACCGTGAGCATGTCGATGCCCTGTTCCAGCGGCCGGATAGGCACGTAGGCAAAGGCCTGGACGGCGTCGACATGGAAGGCGATGCCCTTCTGCCGGGCCAGGGCACCGATGGCGTCGATGGGCTGGACCATGCCCGTTTCATTATTGGCATACATGACAGAAATGAGGACCGTATCATCGCGCAGGGCCTGGGCCACAGCGTCGGCTGTGACCCGGCCGTCGGCTTCGACAGGGACATAAGTCACGTCATAGCCCTTCCCTTCCAGGGCCTGGAAAGTCCGAAGGACGGCGTGGTGTTCTACGGCCGTCGTGACCAGGTGGCCGCCGTGGGGGTAATTGGCCCGCAGGAAGCCGAGGATGGCCAGGTTGTCCGCTTCCGTGCCGCCGCTGGTGAAGACCAGGTCTTCCCCTTTGACGCCCAGGCAGTGGGCGACCTGGCTGCGCGCCGTCTGGACGGCAGACCGGGCCTGCTGGCCGAAATAATGAAGGCTCGACGGATTGCCGTAAGCCGTCGTCAAATACGGCATCATGACGTCCAGGACGCGCGGGTCCATCGGCGTCGCTGCCGCGTTATCTAAATAAATTCGTTTCATTGATGATTTTGACTCCAAAGTTGACAAAATAGCTATAAAAAATAGCCTATTATTTATAATACCATAGGCCTGTGTTCGTGGCTAGTGGCTAGTGGCTAGTGGTTCGTAGGGGCCGTCCCAAAGGGCGGCCCGCTTGTGGGAATCCTGTTTGCTGGCGGCCCATTATTCGCGGCTGCGTTATTCACAGAATTCGCGGCGGGCTCCCCACGTGGGAGCCCCTACGATTGCGGTCCGTGGGACCGCGGCGGACTGCGGACTGCGACCGGCGGACTGCGTTTTCACAGGATTCAGGCGGGGCTGTCGCACGAAGGCTTCTACCATCATGAAAGGTCCCTTTTACTTTATAGTTTGTAGTACGGAGTTTGTAGTTTGCAGAAGATGGTTTTAAATTTTTAACCGTGGTCTACAAACTAAAAACCACAAACTTGAAACCTACAATCGAACGCAAATTCAACCTCTCAGTCAGCTGACGCTGACAGCTCCCCTATAAAGGGAGCCTTGGGCGGGACGCCTACGATTGCGGTCCGTGGGACCGCGGCGGACTGCGAACTGCGACCTGCGGACTGCGACCTGCGTTATCCACAGGATTCGCGGCGGGCTCCCCACGTGGGAGCCCCTACAGTTACTATGCCAGACTAGTGTCTGGCATAGTAACTTGGTACGCCGTCGACGTCGGCGCATTTGGTGTTGCAGCCGGCTTCACTGCAGACCCAGAACGGGCCATAAGGGCCGCTGCGTTTCTGGAAAGTCCCTTTATGGCAGCGCGGGCACGGGTACGGCGACGGCTTGGCGTCGGCCTGTTTCTTGTCGCCGTCTATGGGCTCGGTGTGGCGGCACGACGGGTAGTTGCTGCAGCCGTAGAAGTCACCGTATTTGCCGTGGCGCTTGACCATGGCGCTGCCGCAGACGGGGCAGGTCTTGATGCCGGCTATGTGCATGACGACTTTCCGGGCCGCCGTGACCAGGGTATCCAGGAAGGACAGCTGGTCGTGGAGGAAGGTGTCCAGTTTATCCTTGCCCAGGCTCATCTGATAGAGCCGTTCTTCCCAGACAGCCGTTTCGTCGGGATAGAGCATTTCATCGGGCAGGGAATCGACGAGAAGGTAGGCGTCATCTGTCGGCTTGAGGTACTTCTTCTTGCCTTCCGTCGTCAGGAATTTGCGCTGGATGAGCTCCTGGATGATCGTCGCCCGCGTCGCTTCTGTGCCGATGCCCTGGACTTCTTTCAATTTCTTCTTCAGGCTCTCGTCTTTGACGTACTTATAGATTTCCTTCATGGCTGCCAAGAGGGTCGACGGCGTGAAGCGCGGCGGCGGCTTAGTCGCCTTTTTGTCGACCTGGCCGTTCTGATAATGGACGCCATCGCCCTTGCGGACAGCCGGCAGGGTCCCCTTCTCTTCTTCGTCGTCATCGTGCTTGTCGCTCTGATAGAGGACCTTCCAGCCCGGCACGGTGACCGTCTTGCCATGGGCGACGAAGCGTTCATCAGCCGCTTCGATGACCATGCGCGTCTGGTCATATTCATGGATGGGATAGAATTGGGCCATATAGGCCTGGGCGACGAGGTAATAAATATGCTGCTGCATAGACGTCAATTTATCGAAGGGACAGGCTACGGTCGTCGGAATGATGGCATGATGGGCCGTGATCTTGCTGTCGTTCCAGGCGCGGCTGCATATCTTGCCGTCGGCACCGGCGACCCATTCAGCCAGCTTCCCTGCCGGCAGTTTCCCGAGATTGGCCAAAATATGAGGTACATCCTTGCGCTGGTTCACCGGCAGGTATTCGCAGTCCGACCGGGGATAGGTCGTCAGTTTCCGTTCATATAATTCCTGAGCCGTATCGAGAACCTGCTGCGGCGTATATCCATAACGCCTGCCTGCCAGGACCTGCAGGGACGACAGGGACAGGGGCAGGCGCTGGGCTTCTTTCTTCTTGGTCTTTTTATTCTCGACGATGGTTCCGTCAGGCCGTTCCTGCAGGCGTTTGAGGATGGACTGGGCCGTCTTTTCGTCGACACAGCGCCCTTCCGGGTCGAGGCCGCTCTGGGTATCCCTGGGCTGCCACTGGGCGCGGATGAGGCCGTTCTTATGAAGGAAATCGGCTTTGACGACGTAATACGTGACAGGGACGAAGTTGTCCAATTCTCGCTGGCGGCGGACGACGAGGGCCAGGGTCGGCGTCTTGACGCGGCCGATGGGAAAGACGACGCGGTGTCCCTGACGGCGGGCGGCCAGGGTATAGGCCCGGGACAGATTCATGCCGATGAGCCAGTCGGCGCGGCTGCGGGCCAGGGCCGATTCCTTGAGATGGACGAAATCGCCGTTGCTGCGCAAATCGTCGAGGGATTCGTGGATGCTCTTCTCGTCGAGGGCATTCAAGAGGATCCGTTCGACAGGCTTCTTATTGCCGACGTAATCGAGGATCTCATCGATGAGCAGCTGCCCTTCCCGGTCCGGGTCACCGGCGTTGACGATAGTATCGACGTCGGGATTGGCGATGAGGTCCGTAATGACCTTGAACTGGTCCTTACTGGCCGGGCTGACCAGGAGCTTCCACTGCTTGGGGATAATCGGCAAGTCGTCGGCGTTCCAGCGCTTGTACTTGGGATCATAATCCTGGGGCTCGGCCTGCTGCAGGACGTGGCCATAAGCCCAGGTTACGATGCCACCGCCCGTGCGGATACAGCCGTTCCCCCGCTGGTGCGGATCAGGCAGGCACTTCGCCAATTCCCGGGCCATGCTCGGCTTTTCGGCAATAAAAAGTTTCATAAGGCATCTCTCTTTCTGAAATAGACTGTATCTTATATCATACCATGGTTGGGGATTAGTGGCTAGTGGTTCGTAGGGGCCGTCCTGTAAAGGCGGCCCGCTTGTGGGAATCCCGTCGAATCGTGGTTCGCGGTTCGTGGTTCGTGGCTAGGGG
>ONZW01001420.1_pt1 | contig 10956 bp, 7 predicted proteins | sample 1671071 | NCBI WGS metagenome assembly ONZW01 (sample SAMN06348119, study PRJEB24527) | human gut metagenome | biome: human gut; feature: ankylosing spondylitis patient; material: feces | host: Homo sapiens | place: China | collected 2015-10
ATACCGAATTCATTTTCACCGATTCAAAAAAGCCGTCAGGAGTGGCCCTCATTTCTGTAGATTCCTTTGGGGAAAACTGTATTATCGTAGCCTCCGGTGCCAATCAATCCCTGTCTCCTGAAGATATTGATAAAGCAAAAGACAAAATTCGGGAAGCGGACACCATCCTCATGCAACTGGAAATCCCGTTGGAAACTGTAGAATATGCTACAGCTCTTGCCTACGAGTATGGCAAGCGAGTCATTCTTAACCCGGCTCCGGCCTCTTCACTGAAAAAGACAAATGTCATTCTTCCTAATCGCATCGAAGCAGAGATGCTGTCAGGAATTAAAGTAACTAATCTGAAAAGTGCACATCGGGCTGTACAGGCTATCAGTTGCAAAGGTATTGAAAACGTAGTCATCACTTTAGGGAAAGAAGGAGCATTCGTCAAAGAGAAAGACAAGTACATCATGATTCCGGCTAAAGAAGTGGACACCATTGATACGACCGGGGCCGGAGATGTTTTTTCCGGAGCTTTGAGTGTCTCTTTATCCGAAGGCCGTTCTTTAATAGAGGCCGTAGAATTCGCAAACGCAGCGGCAGCAATTGCCGTAACACGTATCGGAGCACAAAGTGCCATCCCCTACCGAACAGAAATTAACGTATAATATAGACCATCTTAAAACGACAAGTATTATGAAAATCGTAGTAATCGGAAGCTCTAATATCGACATGATTGCCCAAGTCAATCATTTGCCTATGCCGGGTGAAACCGTAGGACAGGCACGCTTCATGCAGGCATACGGAGGAAAAGGAGCCAATCAGGCAGTAGCCGCAGCCCGCATGGGCGGAGAAGTGACTTTTGTCACGGCTTTAGGCAACGATATGTATGCCAGTATGCTGAAAGAGCATTATAGTAAAGAAGGGATTGCAACCGACCAAATCATTATCGACACTCAGAATCCTACAGGCACCGCCTTGATTCTCGTTGCTGAAAATGCTGAAAACTGTATTGCAGTAGCACTATCTATTGCACACATAGAACAAATTTCCAAAACACTGGAAGGTGCTGATATGGTAGTGATGCAGGCTGAAATTCCTTACGAGACGATCAAACAGGTTGCATTAATGGCACACCGGAAAGGTATTAAAATAATGTTCAATCCCGCACCGGCATGCTATATCGATTCCGAACTAATGCATATTATAGACATTCTGGTAGTAAACGAAAGTGAGGCCCAGTACATCAGCAATAGTTCCATCGAGGGAGACAACATAGACCAAATAGCACAAAAACTACGGGATGCAGGAGCCAAAGCAGTAATCATTACCCTGGGACACAGAGGTTCTTATCTGAAGACCGAATCAGAAGCTTATTTTATCCCTAGTTACCCTGTAAAAGCTGTTGATACAACTGCCGCCGGAGACGTATTCTGTGGCGCGCTTGCCGTAGCTTGTGTAAACGGATGTATCAACAGCGATGCCCTTCGCTTTGCCAGTGCGGCTGCAGCCATTGCCGTCACACGTGTAGGAGCGCAACCTTCTATTCCGATATTGTCTGAAGTTCAGGACTTCCTGAAACAATAACGCGATAAATCTAAGAACTTTGAATAACAACACTAAATGTAGAATTTATGAAAAGAAAGATGTCTTTATTGGGTTTAATATGTTTGTTCACAAGCATATTAATGGCACAGACCAAAATTTCCGGTACTGTAACAGATGTCGACAAGAACCCTCTGCCGGGAGTATCGGTAGTATGCAAAAGCACTTCACAAGGAACAGTGACTAATCTTGATGGTAAATACACCATTGAAATCAACAAGGGGAATACACTGACCTTCTCTCTCATCGGAATGCAAACACAAGATATTAAAATAGCCAGCCAGTCTATCATCAATGTGATTATGCATGAATCTACTATTGAACTCGACGAGGTAGTCGCCATCGGATATGGTACAGCCAAGAAGAGTGACCTGACCAGTTCGATCATCTCCGTCAAACCGGATGAACTGAAAAATGTGAAAGTCGGCTCTGCAGCCGATGCCTTGCAAGGTCTTGCCACAGGTGTATTGATATCGAAAGGATCATTCAAACCGGGAGGATCTTCCAACATCATCATTCGCGGAAACGGTTCATTCGGTAACGGAGGTGCCAGCACTACTCCGCTGTATATCATTGACGGGGTCATGTCGAATGCCGGACTGGATGTTATCGCTCCTTCCGATATCGAATCGATTGAGGTATTAAAAGATGCAGCTTCTACAGCAATTTACGGTTCAAGAGCCTCTAATGGTATCATCCTAGTCACTACCAAGAAGGGTAAAACAGGAAAAGCGTCTATCACCTTCAACACCAATATTGGTATTCAAAATCTTATTAACAAGCAAAAAGTACTCAATGCTTCCCAGTTTAAAGAAATACTTGATGCAGCTACAGACAATACCTATCTTTGGGATAAGGAAGAACAGCGTATGTTTGACGAAGGCCGCTCTACAGATTGGCAGGACTTGATTACACAAAGCGGAGTCTATCAAAACTACAATCTGGGCATTACCGGCGGTAGTGAGAAAACGACTTATTATTTAGGATTAGATTGGGTGGACCAGGAAGGTATTATCAAGAACACCGGATATCAAAAAGGAAATATCCGTTTTAACCTGGACTCCAAACTCAACAACTGGTTGACAATGGGTGCCAAATTCAATGTGATCCGTTCTTCTACCAACTCCAGTAACACAGACGGAGTAGCCGGCATGAACAGTCTGGACCAAGGTACTATGGGCAGTGCCATTGCCTCTAAACCAAGTGCACCAATTTTCAATGAAGACGGTACTTACTATGACAACTTACTACTCAGACCGAATCCGGTAGCAGCAGTTACCTATTTCAAGAATAACTTTACCCAGACTCGCATCAATGCGTCTTTCAACCTGGAAGCGGAAATCTTGAAAAATCTGAAATTACGAACTGAAAACGGTACGGAATACATCAACAATCAGAGTAATGTATTCCAGGATTCACGCATGACAGGTATTTATAAGAACGTTAATATCTCAGATCGTGAAAATGGAGAGCAGTTCTATCTGCAGACAGAAAACACATTAACTTACCAACTCAACAAAGGCATCCACCGTCTGACGGCTGTAGGAGGTTTCTCTGCTTCTATCTTTAACTGGACAATGATGTCTGCACAAGTTTTAAATGCGTCCAACATCACGCAGAATGATAACTTGGGAACGGGTACACCTAAATCTATAAACTCGGATAAGGTTAAGTCTACACTGGCTTCTTTCTTCGGTCGGGTCAACTACTCGCTCGCCGACAAATATCTTTTGACGGTGACTCTCCGTGCCGATGGTTCTTCCCGTTTTGCCAAAGGTCACAAATGGGGATATTTTCCTTCCGGTGGTCTTGCATGGCGAATCAATCAGGAAGACTTTCTGAAAGATGTCAATTTCCTTGATAATCTGAAACTTCGTACCAGCTATGGTATTGTAGGTAACCAGGAAATCAGTTCCTATCAGTCAATGGCACAGGTAGACGCTACCAGCAGCAGATATACCGATTATGTATTCGGAGGTACACTGGCGAATGGATCCCGTACCTCTATATTGGCACAGCCGGATCTGACCTGGGAGAAATCACGCCAGTTTGATTTAGGACTGGATTTTGCCTTCTTCAAAAACAGGTTGTCCGGTTCTATCGACGGATACTATAAATATACATATGACTTGCTCTACAATGTACCGTTACCTCTCGAATCTGGTTATCGTACAGCATTAGTAAATGTGGGAGCTATGAAAAACAGAGGTATTGAGTTAACATTAAATTCAGTGAATATTGATACTAAGGATTTTACATGGCAAACCAGTTTGAACTATTCTTTCAATAAAAACGAAATAGACAAATTATATAATGACCTGGAACGTGTAGGCAACTATTTTGTCGGTCAGTCCATCAATGTAATCTACACCAAACGCTTTGGAGGTATATGGCAAAGTGACGAAGCAGAGATTGCCAAAATCTACAATGCAGAACCGGGAGATTATAAAATTATCGACCGTAACCGTAACAACATTATAGACGATGACGACCGTGACTTTGTTGGTCAGACTACTCCGCAGTTCTTCGGAAGTTTCTCTAACACATTCAAATCCCACGGATTCGATTTAACGATCTTCCTTACTTACGCCGGAGGACATAAAATCTATAATCCGTTCGCTTATCTTGATTCGTATTCACCAAGTGCTAACATGAGCCCCGATTATTATCATAACTATTGGACACCGGAACGTCCCAGCAATAAATATCCACGACTCGGTAGTACCAACTCGCAACTGTATGAAACGGACGGGATGTATCAGAAAGGAGATTATATCCGCCTCAAAAACCTGGAGCTAGGATATACACTTCCCCGCAACATCGCCAACAAGGTATACGCCAGCAATATCAGAGTATATGCCTCTGTACAGAACTTGGTAACGTTTACCAAATATACAGGATTTGATGTAGAAACCAGCAATGCGAATCCATATCCTGCATGCCGGGTATTTATGGGCGGACTTACTGTTAACTTTTAAAATGACAACGACATGAAAAATATTCTATTTATATCCTTGCTCAGCTTTATGATGTGCAGCTGCGCAGATTTTCTGGATGAAAAAACATATAGCCAACTCACTCCCGAAAATGCCTATTTGTCAAAAGAAGGAGCCAATAAGGCTATGAACGGAGCTTACGCCATGTTACAAGATGGATTTGACTATAAATTCTCCATAGGAGTAGGTATACTGGGAACAGACGAAGCTACATCTTATAATGATACATATGGCGATCATGAAATACTGCTGGACAAATACACATACTCTTCTGAGTATGATATTTTTCAGGCTGTTTACATCGACTTGTTTGAAGGAGTAAAACGCTGCAATGTAATTGTCGACTTACTGCCTGATGATGTAGAAGACCGTGAGTTATTTGTAGCACAAGCGAAATTCCTGCGCGGCACCTATTACTTCGAACTGGTTAACCTCTTCGGCGGAGTACCTTTATGGTTGTCAGCTTCTGCCGACAAAGATAATCTTAAGAAGCCGCGCGCCAGTGTAGATGAAATATATACTCAAATAGAACAAGACTTGCTTGCTGCCGAAGAAGATCTGCCTCTCGTCAATGTATGGGAAGAAGGCCGGGCAACAAAATATGCGGCACAAGCCATGCTTGCACGTATGTACCTGCAAAGACACGACTACGAAAATGCACTGAAATATTGTAACCTGGTGATTGGCGATGGAAACAATTTCCATCTGTACAATAACTATGCGGATATCTACGATCCTGCCAACAAGAACCAAGGATACGAAAATATTTTTGAAATACAGCACCGGGCCAGTCTTAAATCTGAAGATGAAGGTTCTACGTCAACAGACTTTTTCCTTCCTATCGAGCTTCAGGGAACTATTTATACCGGATGGGCAATGTATGGACCGACTGATTATCTGTACAACAGTTACGAACCGAATGACAAACGTAAAGCTATCACTTACATCACAAGTGGCGTGAACTCTGCCGGACAGACTGTAACCTTCAAGCCCCACTGTTTCAAATACTATAATCGTACGGAAGGATTCCCTGTGAACGATGGCGAACAAAACTTCCCGCTCATCCGCTATGCCGATGTTTTATTAATGAAAGCTGAAGCAATCAACGGATTGCCAGCCGAAAACGGACAGCAAACTAAAGAAAAGTTCCAGTGCCTGAACGACGTTCGTTCAAGAGCCGGACTTGATGCCATCGAAAACACAGGAGAGAATGCAACGAAAGAAGGATTCCTTGAAACATTGCTTGAAGAGCGCCTGCACGAACTCTGTTTTGAAAAGAGCAGAAGAAAGGACCTGATACGTAATAACAAGCTTCAAAGTTACGTAGCTGCCCGCAAACCGGACAGACCTGTACCTGATAAAGCAAAAGAATACTATCCGCTGCCGCTTGCGGCAACTGATGCCAATTCTTTGCTCGAACAACTTCCGGGATATTAAACTAACCTCAATAAAATGACAGAATTATGAAAACTATAAATATCATAAGAACACTCATCCTATCCGGGATAATAGGTATCTGTTATTCTTGCATAGAAGACTATAAATATGAAGAAGTAACAGGAGCTCCACAAGTAGCTTTCTCCACCAGTGAAACAGAGTTTACCAAACAATCGGGAAGTATCCTTTCACTCAAGGCTATCGTTATTGATGGGCAGGATGTAAAACATGAATGGAAATATGACGGCGAAGTATGCAGTGAATCTGCCGAACTTGAATATGAACTGACAACCGTAGGAACCTTCAAATTAGAATATACCTGTACGGATATACACGGTTCCACTAACAAAACGTTTACTGTAAATGTAAAACCGGGCGACATCGAAGGCGTGGTTTTCTCTACTGACAAGAGCGAATTTACAAAGAGCGTCGGCGAGTCACTACGTATCTCTGTTACGGTAAAAGGTACAGATCCTGTCAATCATGAATGGAAAGTAAATGGAACTGTACATTCGACTACAGCAAACTTCGACTACCCGATTACAGAAAGCGGTGATTATGAAATTGTATATACGATTACCAAAAAGAATCAAGAGCTTAAAAAAACATTCAAACTAACGGCTATTGCCAGCGAACATGGAAGCAACTGGTTTGTATGGCAAGATATGAAGCAATATGTCATCTGCCTGAAAGACGACGAAACCAAAGTAGTGACACACCACAACGGCGGTTCACAATTCGTTATCGAAACATACAACGGAAGCAATGACCAAAAATTTATGAAAGGAGCTTACTTTGGTTACAGCGCCGGGGATACTCATCTTGAATATACTAATATTTATAATGTAGGAACTCAAATGACTATCAACGAAAAAGGAGCAGTCGTAAGTGCTGATGTTACCGCTCCGGGCAACTGTGCAGCCGATGGCTGGAGAGGCTGGTATTTCATCATTGACGAACATTCCAATGCCCGTATGATTCACTTCCTCGAAACCTGGGATTACACCGCCACCTATACTGTTGCCATCAAAGGATGCATATTAAGACCTTCCGATGATAAACGAACGGTTGTTCCAGTATTCTATGACAGATGCAAAATAGACGGCGTAAGAGATCATACTGATTATAACGCCCTTGAAGGACAATACTATGACTTTAAGATAAAAGCCGTAGAAGACATGTAAAACCTAAAAAAGAAACGATTATGAAATTTAGATTTTCCCTATTTTATTTCCTGTTTGCATTCCTAGGCTGTTCATCCAGCAATGGAGACATTGACAAGCCTGAAAACAACGGTGGTGCTGAAGAAGGAAATATAGAAGTTAGTGGTGACAAAGTAATAGTTACTCCATTGTCATATGACCAGGCGTTCCGTAATCCGATGATGGGTTGGCGTGATGTATTTTCTGTCGGTCTGGACCCTATTCCAGCCAATTATCCGCTTCCATACGGATCTGTATACAAAGAATACATTCCTTGGGATCGCATAGAAAACGTAAAGACAGACGGTGTCGAAAAAGTAATAGCCTATAGTAATCATCGATGGGAAGGCATAGAAAAAAAGAATATCAAAGTCATTCCACGAGTATATATTCACTGGATGGGAACACCGGCAGTCAGTGATCCGGACAGACTTGACGGCATTCGTTTCCCATCCGATATAGCCTATACACAAGAACCTGGTACACCTTATCCTATGATAGGAGGCTATTTTGATCCTACTTTCCAGGATCGTGTGAAAGCATTGGTAGAGAAGATTGGCAAAGCATGGGACAACGATCCGCGTGTCGCATATATCGAGATGGGTATTATTGGTCAATGGGGAGAACAGCACTCCCCAATGATCGGTACCTATTGGAAACCTCATGATGCAGACGTACATGAAGCTAATAAAACATGGATTCCGGGAATCGAAAAAACACTGGGAGATGCCTTTACTGCCGCGTTCAAGAACAAAAAAGTAATGGTACGCTATGCCTATGATTTTAAGGATTATGAATTTGGATATTATTGGGATTCATGGGGAATTGCAGAAGAAGATGTAAGAGGATACGAAGAAATGATGAAAATGGGCAACCGCTGGAAAGTGCAACCTATTGGCGGAGAGATCTGCTGGAACTGGGGAGACTTCAGCCGCTATAGCAGTCTGACAGATATACTCGCTAATGATGCAACCCGCAAAAAAATAATCAAACAGATTCGTGATCTGCATTGTAACCATCTGGGATATTTTTCTTATGCACGTCCTGAAGTTGACTTCAGTCAGGATGCTTTAATGAAGAATGCACAGACTGTCCAAAAGGCGCTAGGATACCGATACATCTTAAGCGAATTCACATATAACAAGAAAATAGAGAATGGACAAGCATTTAATATTTCTTTTAAGGTGAAAAATGAGGGCTCCTCTCCCTTTTACTACAATTGGCCTGTAGAAATCATGCTCCTAAACAAAAATACCAAAGCCAAAGTATGGAGTACTATACTCGATAATGTAAATATCAGTCAATGGTACCCCGGTGAAAACTGGGATGACACTGCCGAGAAATATACTATTGCTCCACAAACATACGAAGTGAAACGCACTTTGACTCTGGACAAGAATCTGGCAGCAGATGAGTACATTATTGCAATTGCAGTACTCGACCCTGCCGGTATGGTTCCTTCATTGCGTTTTGCCACTAAAAATTATTTCACGGGAGGTGTTCATCCAATGGGATATATAGGAGTAGGTAAAGAAATATCCAAATATGGTATTGCAACGTCTGCATTCAACAATGTGTATACAGACCTTACACTACATTATGAAGTAGATTGATAATTGACCATTAAAACAACACGAAATGACAAAAAAGTTATTGTTTATCATTCTGCCATTAATAGCTTTATTAAGCTATAGCTGTCAAAACAAGAAAAATACGCAAGTCCCGGCTTCCGACAAATCAGGAGTTATCTTTGATACGGACCTGGGGAGCGATATTGATGATGTATTTGCCCTTCAAATGATACTTAATTACGCCCATCAAGGGAAATACGATTTGCTAGGAATCGCCATCAGCAAAGACTTTCCCAGAGTAATCGATTATGTAGATGGTTATTGTCGGCTGAACGGTTTTGATGAAGTTCCATTGGGATATGCTTACAATGGTTCAGACCTGGGTTTTAACAGAGAATGTGGCAAGTATGTGTGTGCCACTTTAGATACGATTATTGATGGTAAGAAACTCTTGCCTGTCAAACGTACTATAGCAGACAGCATTCCCGAAGGTTACAAAATGATGCGCAAGGCTTTAGCAAACCGGGCGGATTCTTCTGTAGTCATTATTACTGTAGGATTTGCAACTAACTTATCCCGCCTCCTCAATTCGCAACCGGATGAGTTCAGTGAACTTAACGGTATAGACCTGATTAAGAAAAAAGTCAAATTGCTGTCCATCATGAGCGGAACCTACAATGACGATACATTTAATAACCCGGAGTGGAATGTGCTGCAAGATCTGAAAGCAGCCCAAAATGTATATAACAACTGGCCTACTGAAGTGATAGCAAGCGGTTCGGAAGTTGGAGTCAGAATCCTTTATCCGCACGAAAGCGTATTAAACGATTATCCGGGAGGCGAGAAATACCCACTCTGTGTATCTTATAAGTCGTATGAACAGATGCCTTATGATCGCCCTTGCTGGGATTTAACTTCTGTACTTTATGCAATCGAACCGGAAAACAGTCACTTAAACATCTCTCCTAAAGGGAAAATCACTATCGACGAAAAGGGATACAGCCGTTTCACATCTTCTCAGGAAGGAAAACACCGCTTCCTTATGATCGATAATGACAGTGTTGCAGCCGTAGTCAATAAATTGGTAGAAGTATCTACTAATATACCACAAAACCACTAATTATTATCATTATGTATATAGTCAATAGTTACACCTTAGCTATTATCTTCTGCTTTATCACAATGATATGCTGGGGATCGTGGGGAAATACCCAAAAACTGGCCAGTAAGAATTGGCGTTATGAACTTTATTATTGGGACTACACCATCGGCATCTTGCTGTTCGCCCTACTTCTGGTATTCACACTAGGAAGTTTCGGAGATTCGGGAAGAGGTTTTCTGGAAGACATCCAACAAGTGGAAGCGGCATATATTGCCAGTGCACTTATCGGAGGAGTTATTTTCAATGCTTCCAATATTCTTCTTTCCGCCTCTGTATCCATTGCCGGGATGGCGGTAGCTTTTCCATTGGGAGTAGGACTGGCATTGGTATTGGGAGTATTCATTAATTATTTCAGCTCTCCCAAAGGAGATCCGTTCTGGCTATTCACAGGAGTCGTGCTGATTGTTATCGCCATCATTTGCAACGGTATTGCAGCCGGTAAGAATCAGAAGGCGGGAACCAATAATAGCAAAAAGGGAATTATTCTTGCTGCTATTGCCGGTATACTGATGTCATTCTTTTACCGGTTTGTCGCCGCTGCCATGGATTTGAACAACTTTGAATCACCGACAGCAGGAATGGCAACTCCTTATACTGCATTCTTCATCTTTGCTATCGGAATCTTCCTAAGCAACTTCCTCTTCAATACACTTGTGATGAAGCGTCCGTTCGTCGGTTTACCCGTCACTTACAAAGAATACTTTACCGGAAAAGCAAGTACACACATGGTCGGAATTCTCGGAGGATGCATCTGGGGATTAGGTACGGCATTAAGCTACATTGCCGCAGGAAAAGCGGGAGCAGCCATTTCTTATGCACTTGGACAAGGAGCACCGATGATTGCTGCTCTTTGGGGTGTTTTCATCTGGAAAGAATTTACCGGTAGCTCCAAAGCGACAAACAGACTTTTGGGAGTCATGTTTATATTATTCATTTTGGGCCTGACATTCATTGTCATCTCAGGAGGAAGCTAAAATAAAAAAGAGGTAAAGGAACTATTA
>ONZW01001430.1_pt1 | contig 10890 bp, 14 predicted proteins | sample 1671071 | NCBI WGS metagenome assembly ONZW01 (sample SAMN06348119, study PRJEB24527) | human gut metagenome | biome: human gut; feature: ankylosing spondylitis patient; material: feces | host: Homo sapiens | place: China | collected 2015-10
GGGACTCCGAAATCCTTGCTGTTAAGCACTTTCCATTCGACATGGTACCCCAGTTGCGAAAGCGTACTGAGGATGGTGCAAAATGTCCGCCCCTTGTCATGCGAAAGCAGACCGGGAACATTTTCAAGGATAAAATAATTGGGTCTTTTAGCTTTAAGAAGCCGGGCAATCTCGAAAAAGAGGGTTCCTCTTGCATCTGCAAATCCTTCCCGCTTTCCGGCGATAGAGAATGCCTGGCAAGGAAATCCTGCACAGAGCAGATCAAAATCCGGCATTCGTTCTGGTTCAATTGTTCGTGCATCACTACAATACCACTCCCCTTCTGTGTCAAACAGCAATCGGTAGTTCTTATCCGCATAAGTATCCACCTCGCAGTGTCCGACACAGGTAAATCCCCCTGCACGTCTTAAGCCTTCACGGAATCCCCCGATTCCGCTAAAGAGATCAAAAAATTGAATGGTTGCGGTTATCAACCTCCTTTGCTGATAAAAACAGGCGGCATGATTTTTCTCATACCGCCTGTTGATTTCTCTGTATCTGTTTGTTACCATTCTGTTGGTTCTTCTGCTTTGTTTTCTTCTTCCGGTTGAGTCTCCTCGTCCGGCTCACTTTCTTCTTTCAGTTCGGCTTCCTCGTCCGGTTCGTTTTCTCCTTCCGGTTCGGTTTCCTCGTCCGGTTGAGTCTCTTCTGTTCCAGATTCTCCGGTTGCAGGTTCCGCTTCTTCGGTGCTGTCTTTGTTCTGCCATTCGGCTTCTGCCTTTTCCAGTGCCTCTTCGATGATCTGAATCAAGAAGTCTTTCTGTTTCATGCCTTTTTTTGCGATGACTGTTTTTAATCTCTGGAATAATTCCTCTGATACCTGTACTGCGATTGTTCTTGCTGTTCCCATGCTCATTTCTCCTTTTCCTGCAAGTCTTTCAAAATGTTCTTCGATGACCTGCTGTATAAATTTCTGTGTGCTGCTTTCTGTCAGTTCAATCTCTTCTCTTACTTTTTCGTGTAAGTCCTTCGGGATCTTTCCGCATATGTTCTTCATCTCTGTCATAGCGTTTCTCCTTTCCGTTTCGCTACACACAACATACTCCAAAGATGCATGGAAAGCTATTCACAATACCTACCAAAGATATCGATGCTGTTTTGCTCCTGCCCCTAGCAGATCCAACAATGTATGTATCGCACAATCATAGGCCTCACCCCCTTTACATATTTTCCATCTGAGACAGGAAATCCATCATCTGGTCCGGGATATCCCCAGCCGGTGGATCTGTTCCAATTTGTTCCGCACCGCCACAAATGTTTAATTCCCGAACACTTTCTTTGATCGTCTTTTGGATGATCTCTTCCATCCACTTCCGGTCCTCTTTTTCCAGAATCGCCTGAACAAGGTACTGGTTTTTCTGTCCTTCCGGAACACACTGGAATTTCTCCCATGCTTTCTGATGTTCCGGGTTTTTCAGGTTGGGACGGAACGAATATACCGGACGTGTCATTTCGCCCACATCTGCTCTACAATCCGTTCATATCCGGCAGCGTTCGCATGGACGTCCTCGATAAAAACAGGGCGGCAAATCGCGTCCTGTGCGGTCACGTGGCGTTTTAAAATTGCGGAGCCTCCCCCCATAAATACGGTGGGTACTGCCCGGAGATCAAACCCGGATTCTGTCACCGCAGACAGTATTCTTTCTATATATTTCCGTCCGTTTTCCTGTATGATCCGTCTGGCCTCCTCTGCCATACTGCAAGATTCCCTCCGAAGCACACGCTCAATTTGAGTTTCTGTCACAGACAGTCCGGTATTTCTACGCACTTGTTCTGCTGTCTCATCAATACATCGGATTACTCCAAGTTCCAGACTTCTGCACGTTGCTGCATTCGGAACAGCATTGTCCAGCCTCATAAGGTCAACGGTCCAGCCGCCAATATCAACAAGCAGAACAGACGGTTCATTCTTCAGATACTCTGGATGCAGAGCAAGCGCAGAGTATCCCTGTGGGAACAGTTTCACATCTTTTATTGTTATCTCATATAACTCACTTTCATATAAAAATCGCACTGGCTGCTCTTTCCGCAACAGATACTCCCTGAATCCCTGTTTCTCTCTTCCAAAACTTGAAAGCGGAAGTCCAACAGCCAGAATTACCTCTGTCTTTCGTTCCGCTTTCCGATGCTTGATTTCTTCTGCAATGGCTGCCAACGTCAGCAGATAATAATTATCATTGGACGTTTTATTTTTTACCAGCGTCTGTCTCCCTGTACCGCAGACATAATACTTTCCCCGATACTGCAGAACATTCTGCATCGTATATGGCTCATAATCATACTTGATAATGCCACTGGGAAAAGACACATGTTTTGTCTTGATCGCATAATACCCATGATCAATCCCTACTATCATCACACTCACAACCTTCTTTCATTTTTTCTTGTCTGGCATAATGCCAAAAATCATTTTTTGCTGCAACGGATTGTTGCAAAAGTGCCTGTTTTGAACACTTTTCTAAGTTTCCACGCCCCAAAACCTGCGGAAACTCTGTGGTTCTCATACCGCTGCCGCTTGAGGAACACTCCCTGTTCTTCTCAGCCGGTTAAAAAATATCCCTCTCCCGGCGGCTGTCCAGCCTGTCCGGGAGAGGGATATAATGCAATGTTCCTTTTTGAACAATGGCCTGTCTTTTTATTTTAATGAGATGTTGTTCCTGCTTTTGTAACATGGCAGAATATTCATCTTCCGTCAAAAATTTCCGGATATAAGCTCCTTTTTTTCCCAGCGAGTTATCTGTTTTTAACATCTCTATTTCTACCATGTAATGGGTATCCGGATGATATCTGGTTTCACATAAAATGCTTTCGCCTTTGATATAATCTGATTTCACCGCCTCCCTTGCTGCCGCTAAAAGTTCATGGATACTTACCTCCACCTGCATCACCTCCTTCAAAAATAGCGAAAGAAAAGCAGACCCCTTAATCGAAGTCTGCCTCTGTTGGATATGGTAATCCTCTTTTTTTATATTTTGAATCAATCATTTTTCGGAGCTTCTCTCTTTTCTCTTTCGTTGGCGCATGCTTTTGAAATTCAACCAGCCATCTTTCTAATCTTCCATCATCATCGATCCACGTATCGTTTTCATATTCCCATTCATCTAATAACTTGATCAGCGCATCCAATGGTTCTTCCACATCATCGCCAAACTCTTTCCATAGATTTATTCCATAACTTTCCAAGCCAAAGAATTCTGTTAAAAATGAAAATCTCTCCATATCCCCCAATGTCATCTTTTTTCTGCCCATCAATAACTCCTGATCCCTGCTGCCACAGTAACTCAAGAAAATCTTTTTTTCTTTCTCACTTTCGGTCATAGATTGTCCCCTTTCAGAAATAATTCTTTATTACGAAACATTATAAATTTTTAACTCATTAGAATCAATATATATGTTTCCAAATAACGAAACTTTTATTTTTTAAGGAGAACGTATTATGCAGAAAATCAGACCAGATATGGATATCGGTAAAAATATTCAATCTCTTAGATACAAAAATAATCTAACGCAAGACCAGATCATTGCAAAATTGAATCTCATGGGTATTGTCATATCCAAAAGCACTTATGCCAAACTGGAAACAAACCGCATGAACATCAAAGTGTCTGAGTTAGTCGCTCTGGCAAAGATCTTTCATACAGATATCAATGCATTCTTTGATGGTCTGCTGTAACTCGACATTCACCTACTCCCTGTGTATATAATAATCTCTTAAAAAAGAACTAGTCTATATCGTTCTTATCGAATATAAACCAGTTCTTTTTTCTTATCTAACTGAATACACATTCTTTTCTATTCTTTGTGTATCCTATACTTATATATGGCAAAAATCAGACAACAGACACGCTATACACTCTTATGCTACATAATCCAGTTTACTGTCGCTCAATCTTAAACCTACAATATGAATACAAATTCCATAAATTAACCCTGAAAGAAAAATCTTTTCTATAAGTAAATTTGGTCTTAAATGGAATCTGATGGCAATGACACCAGTCTTGTATTTGTTTCATCCTCATGGACTCCCCGTCATCAATTTTCTTTATCAAGCATTGTCTCTTAAAATCATCCATCCCTGTCTTAAAAAATAAATAAAACAGTACATTATAATATCTAATCAACACAATCTCTTCTGCTATTTTTTCCTTTGACCTCATACACATTTTCCACCTTTCACTGTATATTGAGTTTGATTTATACACATATTCTTACGTTATACACTTTATACTCACCCCATAATAGGGGGTTAATATTCCAACGAGAATCAGAATCACTTCCACAACCCCCACCGCATCTTCCTCTTTCCAGAACTCCGATATCAGCTTCATAATTCCCACCTCCTCTCTTTACCAGCTGTTGTGGGGATAAAAACATCCCCTATGCATAAAAGGACAAAAATGCCGGAACCGTGAGTATGACCAATACAACCGCAAGCATCATGCCCATCGGAAGAAGAAGCTTTGTCGATGCCTTTTCTCCTGTTGTTTTCGCCTGCCTTCTTCTCTCCTCAAAGGCCTCCTGCGATTCCTGTTTCAATAATTCCAGCAGTCCTTTACTGCCTTTTTTCAGATTCTGCGTCAGCAGAACAGCAAGGGAACGATACGCTCCGGTTCCCATACGCATTCCCATGCGCTGGTACGCTTCCTGCTCGGAAACACCGTTTTCCATCTCCTGGCAGGTAAATACAATCTCTTCATAAGCAAAACGTTTCTGCCCGCCAAGCGCCAGATTTTTCCGGTAATCCACTGCAATCCGCTCGAGTACTTTCCGCATCCCAAGCCCGGCACCCAGAAGAAGAACCATTTTGCTGACAATTTCGGGATAATCCCGCAGCATCTGTTCTTCTTTTTTCTGCCTTGCTTTTTCTTGTTCCCTTCCTTTTGCCGCCCAGCAGACTGCTCCTGCTGCCGCGGCAAGTGCCATAAGTTCCAGACCTGTCAGATCCGGCACTTTTGACCATGTTACAGTTTCTCCGTTCAGTGTCTCCGGCAGATAATAGGCTGTTTCTTCGGGATGCGCTTCGTTTTCTTTTTCCACTGCTTTTTTCAGTGCCCTAAGAACCGCATCCCGCCCTTTTATCTCCGGTGGATAGACCTGAACCTTCCGTATATATTCTGTTGTTTCCCCCTGAAGTTCCAGTTCCGCTTTCAGCGTAACCTCCACTCCTTCTTCGGGAATCTCGTCTGACAGCAAACCCCGGCTGTCAATCAACAACGGCCTGTCTGTTTCCCAGCTAAGCGCCACCGGGCTTCCCGGTATTTCCGTAACCAGATCCATGTTTCTGTTTACCGTATGAAAAGACAGATTCTCACCTAAGATGATTTCATCCAGCGCCTCTATCGCCGCACTGAACGCCTCTTCTATCTCTTCTGCGCTGTAAGCTCTTGCAGGTACAGACAGTGTAATTCTTTCCGGTTTCTGATTTCCAACAGAAACCTCAAGTTTTTCCTCTGTCGGTTGGCTGCCTAAGGCACCCCGTTCCAGTTGAAGTTCCGCTTTTTCATCTCCTGAAACTTTTCGCACTCCGATCGGAAGGCAGAGTGCAGTGCCCGCTATAAACCCTGTCGCTGCAAGGCAGAAAATCCGTCTCACCAATTTGTGATCTTCCGCCTTTTTTCTCATCCGGAAATACCAGATGAACAGCCCCGCCCATGCGGTCAGACAAATCCACAACATTTGATTCCTCCCCTTTTTTGCGGACGAATCGTTATGATTCGCAGTCTTACTTTTTAAACTTCAATTGCTTCTTAAAACTCAATGTCCAGAATCTTCTTTCCAAGCACCCATGCCGCCAGATACACGGCAAGGCATCCGCTCATGAAGAAAACCCCGATTACATTCCCATACATCACACTTAAGAATTCCGGAAAGGAAAGCTGTACATATCCCAGAATTCCAAACGGCACAACACTCATAATATTCTGCTCGAACCGCCGGGAAGAAACGCCCGCACGGATTTCCCGCATCGTGTCAATTCTCGTACAGAAAATATCCCACGTATTCTGAAAGATCTCGCAGACATTTCCTCCTGTCCGCTTCGCAATCACCAGTACACTTGCAAACGTCGCAATATCGTCAATGCGGCTTCGCACCGCAAGATCCTGAAACAGTTGTTCCACCGGCACGGAAATCATCATTTTATGACGCATCCGGCGCAGTTCCTGTACCAGAATGTTTTCTTTTCCCAGCGACTGTTCCAGCTGTCCTGCCGCCTCCAGCACTGCATTTTCCATGGAATAGCCGGAACGCAGTGCCGTGTGCATCCACGCAATCAGATCCCGGAAGCTGTCGTACAGCTCCTCTTTCCGTCTCTGAATCCGGTTTTTCCGATACGTGTGAAAACATACGATTCCAACCGGAACCACAGCAATGCATGCCCACCACGCCCGGTAACAGAGCAGGTTCACAGCGGCGGCAATCCCAAGACTGATTCCCGCTATTTCGAGATATTCCCGACCGGTAAATTCCCAGGTCTGATAGTCGATCCCTTTCGTCTCCTTCTCCTCTGCCATGCCCGTCTTTGCCTGGCTTCCCGCACGTATTCTCATCCTGTTTTCCCCTCCAGTTTTTCTCTGTGTACCAGTTCGCCTGTCTTTTGCAGGCCTCTCCCATATTCTCTTCGAAACAAAGAAACCGTTTTGATTTCGTCCTCCTCCATCCCTGTGATCTCTGCGATCTCCTCCACCCGACGGCTTCCATCCTCCCCGCGTCCTAAATGCACGAGAATTTCGATTCCCGATGCAATCTGGCGGCGGATTGCTTCCAACGGGAGCTGCACTCCCATCAGCACCATCGTTTCCAGACGGGAAATCATATCTTTCACGCTGTTTGCATGTGCCGTGCTCAAAGATCCCGCATGCCCAGTATTGAGTGCGGATAATAATTCAAACGTTTCCGCTCCGCGCACTTCGCCGATAATTACGCGGTTCGGCCGCATACGCAAAGCTGCGCGGATCAGATCGCGGATCGTAATTTCTGTTCCTGATTCCAGATTTGCCTCTTTTGCTTCCAGCCGCACCAGATTCTCCACACCCTGGATCTGCAGCTCTGCATTGTCTTCGATGGTTATGATGCGCTCGCCCTTTGGAATGTAGGCGGAAAGCGCATTCAGAAATGTCGTTTTGCCAGATCCGGTCGCCCCGCCGATCATCATGCTGTAGCGGGTCCGGACGAGGGCCTGCAGAAACTCTGCCGCCTCTTTTGTAATACTCCCGATGGAGACCAGAAATTCCATCGTCACCGCCTGCTCCGGAAAGCGGCGGATGGTCAGAATCGGTCCGTTTAATGCGACCGGTTTCATGACAACGTTGACGCGGTCTCCATTTTCCAGCCGTGCATCCACAATCGGATTCTGTTCATTCACCACGCGGTTGCACCGGCCTACAATCTGCTGAATCACATCCTCCAGCTTTTCTGCGGAGGTAAAGCTTTTGCCGTATCTCTCGATTCTGCCGTTCCGTTCCACGAAGATATGCTGATAACCGTTTACCATAATTTCGGTAATTCCCGCATCTTCCAGCAGCTCCTGCAGGACATCGAGCCTCCGCACACTGTAGAACAGCTGTCTGCGCAGCTCCGCCTTCTGTGCCACCGGAAGATACCGTGTTTCTTCTTCCCCTAAAATCAGACCGTCAATCTCTTCGAGAACCTCTCCGTCATCCGGTTCGGATGCGATATCGATCCGCTCCATCAGTTTTCTCCGCAGAATTTCCGGCATTGTCATGTTTCTTCTCCTCTTCTGCCGTCCCGCAGAATCTGACGCACATAGTCGCCCAGCTCGCTCCAGACAAGCTCCTCAAAGTAGGCTTTTCCCGTCCGGTTTGCCGTGTGGAACGGAACGTGGATTTTCCGCATCTTGTCCAGCACCGACTGGCAGTCCCACCGGCGCAGCAAATTTTCAAACTGCTCCATTTTTGCCGCAGAAATCACATCATTCCTTATCGGAACGTAAATTTCATTGCAAAAATCCAGGATCTGATACAGATCCGCCACGCCATCCCCGAGGTCGAGAATCAGCACTTCATAACTGCTGTTCTTCTCAATCTCCTGAAACAGCCATTTCCATTCTTCATATTTTGCAGTCTGAATGTCCATCGGCGATGCGGCGGGCGGCAGATAATCCAGGTTCTGCATCGACTGGACCATTCCGCCCAGTTTGTAGATGATGCCCTGATTTTCCTGTCTCGCATAATACAGAATATCGCTCATCCCCCTGTCGTAACTGCATTCCAGCAGCCGTTCAAATCCGGAATAGCTCTCCATGTTGAGATACAGCACTGCCCGCTCCTTCGCCAGAATCTGCCCCATCGTCAGGGCAAACGAGGTCTTCTGCGTCCGTCCGACCGGCGAATAAATGCCGATGATGCGCATTTCCTTTTTCGGCAGCAGTGCAGGCGATGTATCGACACCGTTTTCTACGCCGTAGCACGCCATGACCTCGCGGATCACCTTTTCCGACGACTGGTATTTGTAGACCGCCGGATACTGATCCAGCACCGGACTGTGTACGCCCTCAGACAGAATGATAATCTGACGGATCGGATACCGGCGGATCTCTTCTTTCATCGCTTTATCCGAAATCAGAAGAATCTCTGTTTCGTTATTCTTTGCGAACTCCAGAAACATCTCCGCACTGGAAAATGCATGCACTTCGAACGGAATATTTCTCTTCTGGTTCAGATATTCCATAAAATTGCGTGCATATTCCATTTCCGTGTCACAGACTGCAAAAACACTCTTTTTCTTTGCAGTATTCAATAAAATCCCCCAATCCAGAGCAGCACTCCCATCAGCACGGGAACGGAAAAATGGATGCACTCCATGCACCACTTCCCATCGTAATAGGGAACCGGCTCTGTTTTTTTCTGGTATTTTCTTTTGGTAAAATAAGTTTGGAAATAATTGAAAAATTTGGTAAGACGCTGCGGTAAATTTCCGCAGACGAGAATAATTCCGATAGATAAGACCGCTCCAGACAGGAACGACACAATCATACATTTCAGGATCGCTGGCACACCGAGAAAGCCTCCAACAGCGGATAGGAGTTTGATATCTCCCGCGCCCAGCATATGAAAATAGAACAGAATGTAAAGTGCGAGTATCGGGAAAAGCATCCCAAAAAGAAAAATACCCGCTCCCGCGGCGCCATAGCGGATGAGCTGTGTAACCAGCCCGGCGATCCATGCGGTGATAATCCATTCATTTGCAATTCTGCGTGTTCTTAAATCCATCCATACCGCCCCTGTCGCAACTGTCAGTACCAGACAGTGCTGCAAAGACATTTTGTCTCTCACCTCCCGTTTCGTTTGGGTCAACTTGATTGTGAGGTCATTATAGTTGCCTCTTTTCGATTTGTCCAGCGGTTTTCAGCAACTTTTTCCGGTTTGTGAATTGCCTCCAAAAACGGGATGAAAATTTCTCACACCAAAAAGAAAAATCGTGTGAAAGGTTTTCCGTTTTTCGCGGATTCGTAGAATCGTATCGCAATTTCACCGCTGCTTTTTGGCTATTATTTTATGATCCTTTTTTGCAAGAAATTTTCCAGCCGCATCACAGCAAAAAGAAACAGACCAGAACTTTTTTCTTCGTTCTGGTCTGCTTCCATACAGTTTTTTCTGTTTTTACTGAATAAAATCCGCATACTCCGCTCTGCTGACCTTTTTCAGATCCTCCGGCGCCATGCACAGCGTGGTTCCGATTCTTCCCCCGCTCACGTAAACTTTATCAAATTGTGCCGCACATTCCTGAATCACGGTCGGATACTGTTTTTTCATTCCGATCGGGCTGCATCCGCCGCGGACGTATCCGCTGACTGCAGTGATATCTTTGACATGGATCATCTCGATGGATTTCTCCCCCACCGCTTTTGCGGCTTTTTTCAGGTCTACTTCCTCTGCAATCGGAAGCACCAGCACATAATACTGCTTGCTTTTTCCCTGTGCCACAAGCGTTTTAAACGACTGCTCGACCGGCGCGCCGGTTTTCTCTGCTGTGTGAAGCCCGTCGATAAATTCATCGCATTCATATTGAAGAACTTCGTATTTGATTTTCTGGCGGTCCAGAATCCGCATTGCATTTGTTTTGATTTCTTTTTCTTTTGCCATTATTTTCTCTCCGGTGCTCCCTGCAGTGCATACAGTTCTTTTTTGAGCTGTTTGATTTCTTTTTTCATCTCAATATTTTTCTGTTTCAGCCGTACGACAGCATCCCCGGCTTCTTCCGGTTTTACAGAAAGTAAACGTGCAATGCCGAGGGTATTGATGTGTTTTAAGCAGTAATCTGCATACGCTTTTTCACCGGAAAGCATGGTCACGCGGACGCCGCTTTTGTATTTCTGGGCACTTAAGATTTTGATCAGACGGATTTCCCCTGTTTTTGCAACGTGGGTTCCGCAGCACGCACAGCTGTCGCAGCCTTCGATCGTCACAATCCGCACCTGGCCCTCGATCTCTTTTTTGCTCCGGTAATCCATGGTTTCCAGCTCTTCCTTTGACGGATAACTGATCGTAACCGGAACATTTCGAAGCACGGCTTCGTTTGCCTCCTGCTCCACATCGTAGAGCTGCTCCTCGGTCAGAACGCCGTCAAAATCAACGGTAATGACATCACTTCCCATATGGAATCCAACGTTGTTGAAACCGTAAATCCGATGCACGATACCTGACACGATATGCTCTCCGCAGTGATTCTGCATATTGGAAAAACGTTTTTCAAAGTCAAGTTTTCCAACTACCGTTTTGCCCGGGTCGAGCGGTGCTTCCACGGTATGCCAGATTTCGCCGTCGATTTCCTGTACATCCGTTACAAAAATTCCATCCAGCGTTCCCTCATCTGCCGGCTGGCCGCCGCCCT
>ONZW01001436.1_pt1 | contig 10794 bp, 11 predicted proteins | sample 1671071 | NCBI WGS metagenome assembly ONZW01 (sample SAMN06348119, study PRJEB24527) | human gut metagenome | biome: human gut; feature: ankylosing spondylitis patient; material: feces | host: Homo sapiens | place: China | collected 2015-10
CCTCGAATGTCGCATTATCTCAACGTCAGCGGGAAAATATACGGCATCTACCTGAGGTACGCCTCCGCGGATGACATTCACGTGTATTCCATCGACGAGGTGTTCATGGACGTTACACGGTACCTGCACGCCTACGGCAAAACCCCGCACGAACTGGCGCGCGACATCGTGCGGGCGATCTACAGCGAGACCGGCATCACTGCCACCGCGGGTATCGGCACCAACCTGTACCTGGCCAAAGTGGCCATGGACATCGTGGCCAAGCATATGCCGGCCGACGCCGAAGGCGTGCGCATCGCGCAGCTCGACGAAACGTCGTATCGCCGGCTGCTCTGGGGGCATAGGCCGCTTACCGACTTCTGGAGAGTGGGGCGCGGATACGCGAAGAAGCTCGAATCCTACGGGCTCATGACCATGGGCGACATCGCCCGCTGTTCGCTCGGGCGGGCCTCCGACTACTACAACGAGGATCTGCTGTACCGTCTGTTCGGCGTCAACGCGGAACTGCTCATCGACCATGCATGGGGGTGGGAGCCGTGCACCATATCCGACATCAAAGCATACAAGCCCGCCGAACACAGCGTAGGAGCCGGCCAGGTGCTGACCGGCGTGGCACTGTTCGGTACCGCTCGGCTGATCGCGAAGGAAATGGCGGAGAGTCTGGCCCTGGACTTGGTCGGTAAGGGGCTGAAAACCAACAGGGTGGCGCTCGCAGTCGGCTATGACACCGCAAGCCTCGACCCGGGAAGGCTGGATGTTTGTGCACCGGATGAAGTGAAGCGTGCGGCTCAGGCCGCTGCTGCGGCATATACGGGGCCGATAGGTACGGACTATTACGGCAGGCGCGTGCCTAAAGCCGTGTCGGGGTCGATCGATCTGGGCGGGTTCACCTCATCGTCGGCGAAGATTCGCGCTGCGATCGACGGGTTGTTCTGTCGACTGGTCGATTCCCGACTGTTGGTGCGCAGACTGAACGTGACGGCGCTTGACGTGGCGACGTCGGCGGAATTGGAGGCTGGCAAACGCTATGAGCAGCCTGACCTGTTCTCTGCTGCCGACGGGAGCGAAAACGGCGGTGCACGGTCTGGTTTGCAGGAGCGGAAGAGCCCCGGCGCGGTGGACGAGCACTCCGAACATGCCGTGCAGCAGACATTGCTCGACATCAAACGCAAATTCGGCAAGAACTCGGTGATCAAGGCCATGGACATGTTCGACGGGGCGACCGGACGGCAGCGCAATAATCAGATCGGCGGCCACGCCGCATGATTGGTTGCCTGAGTGTGACTGGGCGTGCTTGATGAGATCGCGGCCGGAACGGTATTGGAAGATTGGAAGCGAGTGAGGGGAACGTATGGCACTTACGGAAACGCATGACTACGATGACATCATTAACCTGCCGCACCACCAGTCTCGGCGTCACGCGCACATGGCGTTGTCCGGCAGAGCCGCGCAATTCATGCCGTTCGCGGCGCTGACCGGCTATGAGGATGTGCTCAACCGCACGGTTCGTGCCAACGAGGAGGCCATTGCCAAGGCCAATACCCCGGTCGACGTGGCGGACGGCTACTTGCCTGCCTGATGTGGGTGTGACCTGCCGATTTTGCCGAAAGCGCTGGCGGCATGTGGGTTGCGCTTTCGGTGGCAGTGAAGGCTGCGCTGTTGGTGTCTTATTCCGGCAGAGGATAGGCGTCGTGGAGTAATGAGGAGAAGCTCTCCTTTGCGATACCGTAGAACGCGCCGAGCAGTAGCTGAAGGGCCAGATCATCCGGCAGATCGTTGTCATTGGCAAGGGAGCCGAGAATGCCTTCGAATTTCTGCGGATTGTTGTTCCAGATCGCTGACATCTCCTGTAATGTCAGTAGCTTCGTTGCCAGTTCGGGAAATTTCGGCGACGACAGAAGCCGGTTGATGGTGGCGGCACGGTATTCGTGCATCGGGTCATCTGCATGCGCGTGATTAGTGTTCTGCGGTGCCGGCGATGTTCTGATCCATGACTGGATGGCGGTGATGGAGCTGCTGCTTAGCCCGGTGAATGCGCAGGCGTGGCTCATGGCATAGGTTTTCTCATCCGTTTCGCCGGTTAGATAGCCGACATCCACGCCGAAGAAATCAGCGATGGTTGCCATGGTCTCATATTTGGGGAACCCGATTTCGCCCGATGAGGTGCGGTTGCCGGTGTTCAGCCATCTGCTGACGTCCTTTTGATGGAATTTTGTGAGATACTGCCGGTTCAATGCGCGTACGAAATCCAGTTGCGTGAGGCCGCGTTCATCCATGCATTGCCTGAGTCGTGCTCTCCAGCAGGCGCTGCTTCGTACTGATATACCACTCATGGTATAAACCTCCTTCAAAATACGAGTGAATTATAACATGTTACGTCATTGACGCCATAGCGGGGATGAAAGAGGATAGACACCAAAAGGAGAGAACTCATCTGCTGTGGGGTTCAACGTCGCATTTTCGCGTCTTGTGAAAGAAGGGAGAAGCCGCACGCGAAAAAATCACGCCCCCTGATGACGGGTTCCGCAACGAGGCCGATTCGTGGTCTTGGAATGACTGAAGGTCAGTCATTTCTCATAGGGAACGCCGTCAGAAAGGAGGCAAGGTCATGTTCGCGCAACTGGCAAACACGATTCTGCACGGCGTACGCATATTCGATGAGGCGGCAAAGAACACCATGCCGAACGAGATGAATCGCCCCGATGATTGCAACGAGGAACGGAGCGGACATCATCGCGGTGAGAACTCCCACAAGAAAGGAAACGACAATGACGTTCGATGACGAGCCGGGAAAGGCGGCTTGCGGACTCTATATCGGGTCAGCGGGAAATGGGAACACGATTTGCGAAACGGCGACGCAGCTATTTCGGAAGAATTAAGGAGATGAAAATGAAAAACGGGACTGTGAAAATCAGCTGTGCCCTTGCGGCCTTGGCCCTGGTCGTTACTGCTGGTCTTTCTGGATGCGGGGCAAATTCAAATGATACAAATTCTGCTACACAGCAATCTTCGGCAAGCGGTCAAAATAATGAAGCGGGGAAGAAATCCGTGGTCAAGACTCCTGATCTTTCTAAGATTTCTTGGAATGTTGATCCGGCGGCAGAAGGGAATACCCCTCGTTTGGCTCTTTCCTATACCAATGGTCTTGATGTGGATCTTCTTGAGTTCAAAGTTTCCTACAGCTTGAAGAATGAAGTTACCGATGATCAGCTTCAGTCTTTGTTCGGAGGAGATGATTGGACGACTCCTGAAGATGTGCGAGATAGTGGTTTGTCATGTGATGCCATCAAGTATGTTGCGGTAGGCGAGTCAGACATGGAATATTGCACTGTTGGCGCGTTTAAGACATCGGTTACGAATCAGATGGATTTGTGGAATGTCGCTCAGATTAATGCTGAGTATTACGATTCGAACAATAAAACGATTCAGAAAATCCAATATTTTCCCTCGAACAAGCGAACCATAAAGGAAGGGCCAGCGACCGCAGCATTCAAATGGGTTGCGGGTAAACATGCTTCTATGGTTCCCAAGCCTGATGTGCCGATCGTGAAAAATATGAATGATTCTGATGATTCTTTGCAATTCTACGCATATTCGGCTGATTCCAATATGATGCAGAATTATGTCAGCCAATGCGAGCAAATGGGCTGGCAGGTTGAATCGCAAACTGAGTATTTTACTCATTTTGCAACTAAAGATGGATATGAGTTGACGGTTCAGCAGAATGATTGCATGAGTGTTTCTTTAAGTAAAGAAGATTGATGTTTAAGCTGGCAAGGGCTTGAATCCAGTATTGGTAATTCAAGTCCTTGCCTTTGGTAAAAAGATGTTTTTGCGCGTATTCGTCTATTTGCTTTAGTGGAATTTCGCTATGGCTGACGGAAATACTGTGAATATCGAAAAGCAATAAATTTACTTGCATGTGAACTATCTGAGAGAGGAAGAAGGACATGGCTGTGAAAAACGAGCGGCATCCGTCGAATATCAATCAGACGATGCAGCTGACTCTGCCGGCTGATCACGCCTATGACGTGCTGAAGAACATGCTTTCCTGCAGCGCGATGTTCATGATGAGACGCTGGAATGACGAAGAACGGTCGATTTCGTTCAGTTCCTTCGATGATATCGATCTTGTTGCAGTGATTCATGAGAAATCCGAATCCGAATGTGAGGTCAGGGTAACGTCGGATAGCCGGGATACGAATCGTGCTGTACGGCGTATCGGCGATTTTCTCCGGGACTACCAGGCGCAAATCGGCATGGCTTCAGTGCAGTTGGGCCATGAGCATCGAACGGCATCGCGGAGAGCGGATGCAGGGAAAGGGACAAAACACGGAAGCGGATTTGTGGCTGTTGCCTCCGAGTTGGCGCAACGTGTCTCCAATGCACCTCTTACCACGAAAATTCTCGTAGGCTTTGTCGTTCTTTTTATCGTCATAGGTCTTATCTGCGGCATCACCTCGTGCGGGGCTTCGCCCAAAGCGGCCAATGGTGGGAAGATAGCGATTCCGGAGTCTTCATCCGAATTCGAAGGTGAAAACTATAAGGACGTGGTCACAAGACTGGAATCGGCGGGTTTCACCAATATTGAGACCGAAGGCCTTGGCGATCTGATCACAGGATTCTTCCATAAGGATGGGGATGTCAAGACAGTATCGGTCAATGGAAGCACGAGCTATAGCTCCCATCAGAGATTCAGTCCGGGTGTGCAAATCGTTATCAGATATCATTCGTATTCAACGAGCGACGAATCATCATCGGGAGACAGCGATTCCGCAACCCAAAAGAAGGTGAAGGCGGAGACAGACGATGCGGAGGACGATTCTTCTGAATCTTCCGACTCTGCGGGGAATAAGGACGATACGCCGCAAACCGATAAGGAAAATATCACAGTGCAGAACAACCAAGAATTCGCCCAGATACTTGCGGGCGGAGATTTCGGACAGGCCATCGAGAGTTTTGCAAACAAGTATCAGGGGCGCAATATCGAATTCGATGGCTATACGGCATCGGTATTACCGCATGACTCAAACAAGACACGATTCGACTATCTGATCCTTGCCGGAAATGTAGGGGGTACGCACGGTCCGAACTTTCATTTCAGTGATGTGAATTATTACGATCTTCACCTGACCGGTGGCAATGTTCCGAGCTCGTTTACTGAGGGGCTTAACATTCATGTCATCGCTGAAATCGAAAGCTATGACTCTGCATCCGGCTTGTTCGAGCTCAAACCTGTTTCCATCACGATGAGATGAGAATCGCCATGCCTGGATACATGCCATTCCCCAATGAGACGGTGACGCTCACCAGCCATTGCGCGCGCTGCAAGAACATCGACGGAGAGCAGAATAATGCCAAACTGATGCTCACCAATATGCGCCTGGTATACGAGTGGAGCAGCAAAACGCGGATGGGAGATGAACTTTCATGCCTGTCCTACCCGTTGAACGAGTTGGCGATTCAGAAAGATGAGATTCGAGCGGATTACCAAACTTCAGATTATGAAACAAGCTTCAAACTCCACCCAGCCGGGGAGGAAGTCTCCTTCGTTTTCCGTAGCCCGGAGAAAAACGCGAGCCGTAAGGTGGCTGCCGCATGGCTGGACGCAATCAATATGGCGGTGACAGGAACCAAATCCTCCGCAGCCATGGCTTTACGCAGAAGCGTTCCTGGAGTCGAAATGCTAGCTGGTGCGTTGAAAGACACGTTCGATGTGGTCAAAACGACTTTTGCCGGCCCAAATACAAATCAGCGGAGCGCTTCCGTAAGAAAAGCCATCACGGCAAAATGCATTGGATGCAGAGCTCCACTTTCGGGGTGGACCGGTATGACCGTGCAATGCAAATACTGCGATACGGTGCAGACGCTGTGACTGGAACGGATAACGGGCTAAACGGGAACGAGGAAATAAGACATGGGCATGTTACGCGCAATCGGAGGAGCAGTAGGCGGAACTCTGGCCGACCAGTGGAAGGACGTCATCACTGCTGGTCGGTTTGACGAGCATTCCGCGGTCGTGCCCGGCGTTCTAAAGGATGAAGACAACGGCCGCGGCTCCAACGGGCGTGGCTCGGAAGGCGTCATCACCAACGGTTCAAAGATTTACGTGCCGGAGAACACGGCGGCGTTCATCTTCAGCCAGTCCGGCATTGAGAACATCATCTCCCAGCCAGGCGGCTACGAATATCATGACGGGCAGGACAGTGTTTTCAATGGCGACGGAGTAAAGAAATCGATCTTCAAACAAATCGGCGAACGCATTGGCTATGGCGGTATCACGTCCGATTACAAGCAGATTGCCTTTGTAAATCTGCGTGAGATTCGTGACATCAAGTTTGGCACACGAGGCCCGCTCATGTATAACGATCTGTTCTATGGGACGGATCTTGAGATTTTCGCCTATGGTTCGTTCACCATCCGAATCGGTGACCCGGTGCGGTTCATCCGTAATTTCGTTCCGGCGAACGTTACCTACTACTCGTTTGATGATCAGCGAGCACGTTCGCAGATTCTGGCTGAGTTTCTGCAGTCGTTCACGGTGGCACTGAATGCGCTGTCAACGCAGTACAGAATCTCGCAGTTGCCAGCGCAGGCGAATGATATTGCTATCAAGGTGGCGAATGATGGGCAGAACGCGGGGACGTGGCCTGCCCGGTTCGGGTTCAATATCGTCAAGATCGGTATCGAGAACATCGAGTTTTCGGATGCTTCGCGTGAACTTGTACAGAAGTATTCCGCCAACAAGATGGATCTGAAGGCGTATGAGGATGTGTCGCAGCACGCTTCGAATGTGGCGGCGCAGCAGAAGATTGCGCATGGTGTTGAGGCACATGGGTTCGGTGATGCGGGTGCGATGATGTTCGGCGCGGCCTTCGCGCAGGGCGTGAATCCTGTGACCGGGGCGCAGGCCAATGCTGTAGTTGCGGAGCAGCCTATGGCAGCGCAACAGTCGGCTTCGACCGTGGCTGTGCCTTCCATGTCGGTCGGTGAACAGTTGGACGCGGTCAAGAAGCTCAAGGAGTTGCTTGACGCGGGGATTTTGACCAAGGACGAGTTCGATTCCAAGAAGAAACAGATTCTTGGTCTATAGATTTATAAGGAGGACAACGTGATGAAGAAGGTCTTTGCTGCGATACTGAGCATTGCATTGATTGCTGGTGTATCCGCATGCGGCGAGAAGAAGGCCGAGGGGCCAGACTATGCCGATGACGAGGCGATGTCCATTATCGCGGAGGGTTTCAGCAAGCGTTCCTCTCTTATCGATAAGCTCAAGGGACAGGGCAAGGATACAAGCGAATCAAAGAATCTTCAGCAGATTATTCAGGCTGAGATCGATAATGATAAACCGTTGAAGGCTCGTCAGTTCAAGGATTCGAAGCTCCAGGAGCAGATCATCGCCTATTTGAATTCGCTGGATGATCAGCTGGCCGTAGTCAAGAAATACTCGAGTACCAGTGCCGAATACACTACTGCGTGGAGCGAAGCATATGACAAGCGGTCCACAATTCTGAAGACATTCGTGGATAAGTATGGGCTTAAGGTCGATTCGAAATACCAAGACACCCTTGACGATCTGGTTCGTAACGGCAATTCCGTTCAGGAGAAGAACGAGACGGATCAGGTGATCAATAATCTGGTTTCATCGGCTCAATTTGACAAAACAGAAGCGGAATATGGTGGTTACTACACGTATTCCGCAGTCATCGAGAACACCAGTAAAATCAATTTCAGCAGTGTCTCGCTGCTGTTGGCGCTCTATGATGCTGACGGTGTGAAGGTCGAGGAGACTTTTGCCAACACCAGTTCATGGGCGGCAGGTGAGAAGGTTCGGTTCGAGGCTGGTACTGATGTGAACGCCGCACAGGTCAAGGTATCGGTCAGTAACTACGACGTGGTGAAGTAGGGGGGACGCTTTTTGTTGTTGTGCCGGCTGATATGAAAGTTCAGTTATCGGAGTCGTACCAGCCGGTCATCTGCTAGTATTTTCATGCCAATGTGTAGACACAGTATATGAATGCAATGCGTGCAGTTGTTGTCTCATGGACGGCATAGGGAATATCAAAGGAAAGAGAAGATTATGCCTAGGAATTCCAGAAAGAGTTCTATGAGGAACCCGATGGGAAGCATGAGCACCAAGGCGAAGGTGATTGTGCTCATCGTTGCCATTGCGGTGTTTATGGGGATGGGGGCCGTTGGATACCGCAAAATGGAGGGAATCTTCAATCCGAAGAAGGCTGAGCCTGAAATCACCACCACGATTGTCTCCCGTCAGCTGCAGACGATGCAGGATCTGACCACCGCCAAGGAGAACGATTATGGTTTCGAGGAATTCTCCGAGGGGAACATCGCCCATGTGAACAAGAAGAAGTTCACGATGTTCTACAGTTATGAGATTCGTGCAGGCGTCGATTTGGCCAAGGCGGGAATCAAGGTGCATGACGACACTCGCACGATTTCGATTACCTTGCCCAAGGCCACGTTGCAATCCGTGTCGGTGGATCCCGACTCGTTGCGCTTCTTTGACTCGGAGAGCTCGTTGTTCAATGGCAATGAGGTAACGGACACTGCCGAAGCGTTGAAGCATGCCAAGAAGTCGGCGTCCGACAGGGCTTCCAAGAGCAAGCTTCTGCAGGAAGCTGATAGGCAGGCCAAGCAAATCGTGGAGAAAGCATATTCGCCAATCGCCAAAGCGGACGGCTACAAGGTCCAAGTCCAGCTTGCCGATAAGTAGTGAGCACTGTGCTGTCGAGAAGGAACGTGTCATGGCTAATGCGCTTGTTTGTGGCAGATTTCGGTGGTCTTGATTTGCTTGTTCTCTTGTTTGTGGCATCTTTTCTGCGTTACACCGAGTACGAGAGTTGCAATTCCGCGGCTCATAATCGGGCTAACGCGTTTTGAATGTCATAAATAAGCCACTTAGCAATTTTCAGAGGTTAATGGCTTATCTAGAAAACCGATCACCGCGCATCCTTGAACATGTCGTTTGCGCAGACGACGGTCAGATCGGGCTCAGGACGCTCGTGTGCGGCGGATGCCAGTTCATCCGTCTTGACAATGTTGAGCGTTTTGGGTTCATTGAGCCGTCCTACGAACATGACGCTCCTCCATTGTTTAAACTAGCGCATGCAATACAAAGAAGGTGTGTCCAGAGCATTTGACTCTGGACACACCTTCTTTGTATTGCATGCGGTTCATCATGAATCGCATGCTTTGAATCATGCGGTGAAGTACTCCACGCCGGCTGCGAACAGTGGCTGATCCTTCTCGCCGGGCACGTTCTTGAACGTACCGTTGCTGTAACGCTCGGAGTGGCCCATCTTGCCGAACACGCGGCCGTCCGGGCTGGTGATGCCTTCGATGGCCAGCAGTGAACCGTTCGGGTTCACGCTCAGGTCCATGCCCGGCACGCCGGCCTCGTCCACGTACTGCGTGGCGATCTGGCCATTGGCCTTGAGCTGGGCGAGCATATCGTCGGAAGCCACGAAACGGCCTTCGCCGTGGGAGATGGCGATGGTGTGCATGTCGCCCACCTCGGTCTTTGCCAGCCACGGGGAGAGATTCGACGCCACGCGGGTGCGCACCAGACGGCTCTGGTGGCGGCCGATGGTGTTGAACGTCAGCGTCGGGCATTCGGCGGTCATCGGCACGATGTCGCCGTACGGCACCAGGCCGAGTTTGATCAGCGCTTGGAAACCATTGCAGATACCGAGCATCAGACCATCACGGTTGTTCAACAGGTCACGCACCGCTTCGGTAACGGCAGGAGCACGGAAGAACGCGGTGATGAACTTGGCGGAACCATCCGGCTCGTCGCCGCCGGAGAAGCCGCCAGGAATCATGATGATCTGGCTCTTCTTGATTTCCTCAACCAAAGCTGCGGTGGACTCAGCCACAGCAGCAGGGGTGAGGTTGTTCACGATGAGCGTGCTCACGTCGGCACCCGCGCGCTCGAAGGCGGCTGCGGAATCGTATTCGCAGTTGTTGCCGGGGAACACGGGGATGATCACATGCGGCTTGGCGACGCCGGCGCCGGTGTATACGGTCTTCTTCGGCGCATTGAAGGACACGGTCTCAACGGTCTTGCCCTTTTCGTCGCCCTTGGATCGGTACGGGAACACGGATTCGATGCCGCCCTCCCAAGCGTCCTGCAGTTCGGCCAGATCCAGCGTCTCACCGGCTGCCACGAACTGGTAGGCCTCGGTGGTCTCGCCGACCTCACTGACCTCAACCAGGTTGGATACGGCCGGAACCTTCGCGGTGTCGGCAAGTTCGATGATGAAGGAACCATAGGCCGGGGCGAACAGGTCGTCCACGCTGATGCCATCGGCCAGCTTCACGCCGATCTGGTTGCCGACCGTCATCTTGAAGATAGCCTCGGCGGTGGCACCGTAGCCAGGCGTGGACACGGCCAGCGCATCGCCGAAATCGGTGAGCTCCTCGACTGCGGAGAACACCTCCAGCAGCGAATCCTTGTCCGGTGTGAGGCCGTCGGCCTGGTAACGCGGCGCGATGCGGATCACACGGTGACCAGCGCCCTTGAACTCTGGGGAAGTGGCACGCTTCATGTTACCCACAGCCACGGCGAAGGAGATCAGGGTCGGCGGAACGTCCAGCTGTTCGAACGTACCGGACATGGAGTCCTTACCGCCGATTGCGCCAGCGCCTAGATCGACCTGCGCCATCAGAGCGCCCAGTACGGCGGCCATCGGCTTGCCCCAACGCTCCGGCTCGTCGCGTAGCTTCTCGAAGTATTCCTGGAAGCTCAGATACGCTTTCTCATGTTCGAAACCG
>ONZW01001441.1_pt1 | contig 10726 bp, 10 predicted proteins | sample 1671071 | NCBI WGS metagenome assembly ONZW01 (sample SAMN06348119, study PRJEB24527) | human gut metagenome | biome: human gut; feature: ankylosing spondylitis patient; material: feces | host: Homo sapiens | place: China | collected 2015-10
ACCGGGGAGGAAGCCGCCCCTATGGATAATGCAACAGATCAGACGGTGTGGTTCTTCTGCACGTACACCGGGAAGCTCTCGGTGCCGGACAGCTTCTTGCCGGCGGTGATCTTCACGTTCTTATCGGTAACAACGCAGTCCAGCTCGGCATTGGCTTCCACAACGGTGTCCTGCATGAGCACGCAGTTCTTGACGACGGCACCCTTCTTGACCTTGACGCCGCGGAACAGCACACAGTTCTCCACCGTGCCTTCGATCACGCAGCCGTCGGCCAGAATGGAGTCGGTCACCTTGCAGCCCGGCACATAGCGGGTGGGGTTGTCGTCGCGGATTTTGGTGTAGACCGGGCTCTTCTTGGGGAACAGCTTTTCCAGATTCTCGTCATCGGTCAGCTTGAGGTTCTCGTCGAAGTAGCTCTTCATGTCACAGACATGTGCCACATAGCCGGTGTACTCCAGAGCGTGGATGTTCAGGATGTTGACATTGTGGGCCAGAATATCGCGCTCGAAGTAGATCAGGCCGCGGGAGGTCGCATCCCGGACCAGCTTGAGCAGGGTCTCGCGCTCCAGAACATAGATGTTCAGGTCAAGATTCTGCACGCCGGGGCGGTAATCGTTGAACAGCAGCTCGGTCACACGGCCGTCGGCATCAACGGTCAGGGTGTAGTTGTCGTTCTTGCGGCCCTCGGGGATCTCGGTCTTCTGGTAAGCGACGGTCACATCGGCACCGCTTGCCTGATGAGCGGCCAGCAGGGCGTTGAAGTCGTAGTTCAGGGCAACGTTGGCATCGCTCATGACCACGTACTTTTCCTTCTGGTTCTCCAGGAAGTTCATGATGGAGCCCAGAGCTTCCACACGGCCGGAATAGATGCGCACGCCCTTCTCAGCGAAAGGCGGCACGATGTTCAGGCCGCCGTGACGGCGGGCCATATCCCACTCACGGCCGGTGCCCAGATGATCCATCAGGGAGTGGTAGTTCTTGCGCACCACGATGGAGACATTGGAGATACCGCAGTTTGCCATGCTGGACAGAACAAAGTCCACCATACGGTAGCGGCCCGCGAAGGGGATCGAAGCCATTGCGCGCTCGGTCACCAGCTCGGGGACGGTATTATCATAACTGTTGGGGAAAATAATACCCAACGCATTGGTGTTCTGGCTCAGCATACTTCCATACCCTCCTTGACGGATTCAAAGACTTTGGCACCTTCCTTGACGGTTGCGCCTGCGCCGACGGTCAGGCCGGTGCCCACATGGGCAATGGGGCCATCGCCGCCCACTCGTGCACCTGCACCGACCACAACATCCTCCGCCAGGATGCAGCGCTTGACAACAGCACCAGCCTTGACCACAACGCCGTCCATCAGGACTGCGTCCTCAACGGTAGCGCCCTCTTCCACAACAACGCCTGCGCTCAGCACAGAGTGATGCACATTGCCGTAGATCTTGCAGCCCTCCGTGACGAGAGAATCCTGCACCACAGCGCGGGGGCCGATCTTCTGCGGAGGCAGGACCGGGTTGCGGCTGTAAATCTTCCACTTCTCGTCGAAGATATCGATGCCGGAGTTTTCGGGATCCAGCACTTCCATGTTGGCTTCCCACAGGCTGTCGATGGTGCCCACGTCACGCCAGTAGCCGGCAAAGCGGTAGGCGTACATCTTGCGGCCGTCGCGCAGCAGGGCGGGGATGATGTTCATGCCAAAATCGTTCTTGGAGTTGGGGTCTGCTTCGTCCTCTTCCAGATACTTCTTCAGCACATCCCAGTTGAAGATGTAGATGCCCATGGAAGCCAGATTGGACTTGGGTACCGGGGGCTTCTCCTGGAACTCGGTGATGCGGTCGTTCTCGTCAGCCACCATCAGGCCGAAGCGGGAGGCTTCCTTCCAGTCCACTTCCATGACAGCCACAGAGAACTCTGCGCCCTTTTCCTTGTGGAAGCGCAGGAAGTCGGCATAGTCCTGCTTGCAGATCTGGTCGCCGGACAGGATGATCACATACTCGGGATCGTAGCTGTCGATGAAGCCAATGTTCTGGTAGATGGCGTTTGCAGTGCCCTTGTACCAGTCGGTGCCCTTTGCCTGCTCGTAGGGCGGCAGGGTGTGCACGCCGCCGTGCAGACGATCCAGATCCCAGGGCTGGCCGTTGCCGATGTACTCGTTCAGCTTCTGGGGCTGATACTGGGTCGCGATGCCAACGGTGTCGATGTTGGAGTTCACGCAGTTGGACAGCGGGAAGTCCACGATGCGGTACTTACCGCCGAAGGACACTGCGGGTTTTGCCGTTTTCTGTGTCAGCGCGTACAAGCGCGAGCCACGTCCACCGGCAAGGATCATTGCCACAATTTCTTTTGCCATAGCTTTATTCTCCCCTTTAACATTAACATTTCCGTTGTTCGGAAATGAGCGTCAACATGTGCGGTATGGGTCGGCCGAAGTGCCGGGTCATTCCTTGGGCTCTTTCGGTTTGCGGGTGCTTTTTGCGGGTGCTTTTTCCGCCTTGGGTTCTGCCTCTGCCTTGGGCTTGCGGGCGGTCTTTTTCACTGGCTTTTCCTCTGCAGCGGCAGCTTCTGCCTTGGGCTTGCGGCCCGGCTTCTTTACCACCTTTGCTGCAGCTTTCTCCGCAGCGGTCTTTGCCTTTTTGGCTGCGGTCTTTTTTCCCGCCTTATCGGTCTTGTCCGCTGCGGCCTTGCGGGTGCGCTTGGCGGGCACTTCAAAATACAGGGTGCTCATGGGCGGCAGGGTGATCGTGATGCTCTGCTCAAAGCCGTGCATCGGCTTTTTGTGGGTGCGCACGGCCTTGTTGTGGACTGCGCCGGAACCGCCGAACTCTGCATCGTCGCTGTTCAGGATCTCCTTGTAGGAGCCTGCCACCGGTGCGCCCAGAGTGTAGCCCTCGCGCAGGACGGGGTTGAAGTTGCACACCACAAGGATCTGCTTGCCGGAAGTGTCCTTGCGCAGGAAGGCGATGACGCTCTGCTGCGAGTCGTCCGGCACGATCCACTGGAAACCCTCCCAGCTGTAATCCACCTGCCAGAAGGCGGGATGCTCCTTGTAGAAGGCGTTCAGGGTCTTGACGTAGGTCTGCAGCTCGGTGTGCTTATCGTAGCCCAGCAGCATCCAGTCCAGCGGCTTTGTCTCATTCCACTCGGCGAACTGGCCGAACTCCTGACCCATGAACAGCAGCTTCTTGCCCGGGTGGGCCATCATGTAGCCAAAGAAGGTGCGCAGGTTTGCAAACTTGGCGTCGTACTCGCCGGGCATCTTGTTGATCAGGCTGCCCTTGCCGTGCACCACCTCATCGTGGCTGATGGGCAGCACAAAGTTCTCGCTGAAGGCGTAGAAGAAGCTGAAGGTGACCTTGTTGTGGTTGCCGGAACGGAAGAGCGGGTCAGTCTTCATGTAGCTGAGCATATCGTTCATCCAGCCCATGTTCCACTTGAAGTTGAAGCCAAGGCCGCCGTCCGAAGCAGGCTTTGTGACCATGGGCCATGCAGTGGATTCTTCCGCAATCATGTACTTGTGGGGGTGACGGCCCAGCACGGTGTCGTTCAGCTTGCGCAGGAAAGCAACAGCCTCCAGATTTTCCTTGCCGCCGTTCTTGTTCGGCTCCCACTCGCCCTGCTTGCGGTTATAGTCCAGATACAGCATGGATGCCACCGCGTCCACGCGCAGACCGTCGATATGGTACTGCTCCAGCCAATACAGTGCGCTGGAGATCAGGAAGCTCTGCACCTCGCTGCGGCCGAAGTCGAACACCATGGTGCCCCACTCCTTATGTTCGCCGCGCTTCGGATTCGGGTCCTCGTAGCAGGCTTCGCCATCAAAGTTGTACAAGCCGAACTGATCCTTCGGGAAGTGAGCAGGCACCCAGTCCATGATCACACCAATGCCGGCGGCATGGAGCTTATCCACAAAGGCCATCAGGTCCTTGGGGGTGCCGTAGCGGCTGGTGGGTGCAAAATAGCCGGTGACCTGATAGCCCCAGCTGCCATCAAACGGATATTCCATGACCGGCAGCAGTTCCACATGGGTATAGCCCATCTCTGTGATATACGGGATCAGCTCGTCTGCCAGCTCGGAATAATTGTAGGGCTTACCGCCCTCCTTCATCTTCCAGCTGCCGGCGTGCATCTCGTAAATATTCATCGGGCTGTTGATCACATCAGCCTTTTTCTGTGCTGTCTGCCATGCATCATCGTGCCACGCAAAACCACTGATATCGTAGACCTTGCTGCCGTTGGACGGGCGGGTCTCGGCGTGGAACGCATAGGGATCGGCCTTATAGACCAGATCACCTGCGCGGGTGGTCACGCAGTATTTATAAACATCATATTCCTTCATGCCCGGGATGAACAATTCCCATACGGAATCGCCATCCACCTTGCGCATCGGGTGGCTGCCCGGCTTCCAGCTGTTAAAGTCGCCCACCACGCTGATGGCTACAGCATGGGGTGCCCACACGCGGAACACCACACCTGCTTCACCGGCACGCGTTTCCATGTGTGCGCCAAAGTAGCGGTATGCTTCACAGTTATTGCCCTGTTTGAACAGATACACCGGCAGGTCCGATGCATTGCTTTGGATCTTCTCCTCGGTCGGTTTCATAGACTGCTCCTCCCCGTACAGATGCACAAAGCGCACCTGTAGCTTTTTACCCTTTTATATTAAAGAATTTCGGTCTGTTTTTCAAGAGTTTCGCCGCATTTTACTGTAAAATTTACCATAATCTTTTCATTGATATTTTTTCCTTATATACATACCCGCCAAATTTTTACAAATTTTATGGTGAATCCTGCCAATCTGACAATAAAAAAGAGCCTCTGCGCACCCTCCCAAAGGGAAGGTGTACAGAAGCTCTCTGTTTCTGTTGAAAATTTTCAGTTCCGGTTTCCCCGGTTCTTTTCGGCCTGCTCAGTCCACCACGTAGACGTTCACCTGAATGGCTCCATTGATCACGCTCTCGGCGTAGGTCTCGTAGAACAGGTCCACAAGGATCTGGCCCTTCTGCACGGCAATGCCGGTATCGGTAGCCACCGCATAGCCGTACACGAACTTGCCGTCGGTGGAGGTGATATACAGCTTGGTGCCGTAGGGGATCACGTCCGGGTCCACAGCCACAGTGCCGTAGCCCAGACCCAGACCGGAAGAACCCTTGCCGGTCTTGGAATAGTAGCCGGTGGCCTTTCCGGTGAGCACCTTGCTGTAAGAGGCGGGTGCATTGGTGGTGCCGTCCGGTCCGGTCAGCGGGGAGACCGGCGCGCCTGCGCCATAGGTCTTTACGATGTGGTTGGTCGGCTCCACAGTGGTGGTGGAATCCACCACGATGCTGTTTTCCAGCTCGCCGTCCACATAGCGGTCGCGGGTGGTGATAGTCTGCTGGCCTTCCGCACCATGGCGCACCGTGGTGGCGCGGCCGGTGTTGCGGAAATACAGGCTGGTGTAGACGTACTCGGTATCGTAGGGGATGGCCTGCGTCTCCACACGGTCGGTGTAGTCCACGCGGTGCACCGTGATGGTGGAACCTGCGCTCACCAGCTGGTCCAGAGCAGGCTCGGTGTAGTCGTCACCCTCCAGGGTGATACCGGCACGCTTCAGGGCATCCGCCACGGTGCCGAACACCATTTTGACGGGGTACTCCTGACCGTCGGCAGTGATGCTGACGGAGAATGCGCGCTCAATGTTCAGGGCGGCAAGGTTGCCGCTGTAGGCCGTGTAATAGACCTGATCGCCCTCTTCGGACTGGATGCCGGAAAGGTTCATAACCTGTGCAGGGTCGGTCTCGGAGGTGAGGATCACCTGCCGGGCACCATTGGAGTCTGTGACGTAGGTCAGCCGCAGATTCGCAGCGGTCACACTGAGTGTAGCCACAAGGCACACGACCATGACACAAAACGCCAGCACACGGGGAGAGACTGCATGCTTGCAGTCAGACAATGCTTTCTTCAATTTTACGGAAGCGATACGAGACAACTCCTCTCTTTTCAAAATTGGCTGCGGCTGCGGACATGTTTTTCATGCCCCGGCCGCCCGGACTGCGGGGCGGGCAGAAGCCATCTGGCCCCACAATCAAATACGATGCCCTCTTTTTGGTAAAATCGAGCATCGTATACAATTTGGACTCCGCTGCGGAGGGTGCAGTTACCCTCCCAGCCCGGACCCCATCTGCCCGCGCCGCGCCGTATATAAGACGGCTTTTTACTTCATCCAGATAATTTTTAAACGCTGCAACGTCTGTTGGTTCCGTTGAGCGGCTCTTATTTTACCAGTCCAATGGCCATTTGTCAAATCACCTTCTCATACTTTGTTAGTTTTTTGACGTTGTTTTTTGTGCAACTTTAACATTGTTTTCTCCAAAATATTGTTTTTTCGGTTATTTCCTTCCGATTTTCGACCTGTTTTCTGGGGTGTTTTGTTCACGAATTTTTAACATTTATTTTGGACTTTTTGCACCGGAAACTGCACTTTTGGGTTCGTTTTCCCATGCGGCAAGCGGCCAAAAATCGCTGGTTTTCCGTACAAAGCCACCTCTTTTTCATCCCATTTTTCACCCACAAAGAACTGTGCGAATTACCCATGAAAAGCGCCTTCCGGCAAAATGCCGAAGCGCAGAAATTTGTGCAGCAAAAGACCACACTGGCAGCTGCCGGGCAGCGGCTGTACAATCAAACAAAAAACAGAAAGGAAGGTTTTCAAGTGAACATCAAGATCATTCAAAGGCAGTGCGGCGGCACCGAATTTCTGTCCCAGCCGCACCGCCTGCACCTCGGTGCACAGAACGCTGCCGGTGTGGACGAGCTGTGCTTCACACTGCCGGAAGCATGGGCCGGGTGCACCGTTGCGCTCTACCTGCGCCGCAGCGACGGCACCCTGCTGGCACCGGTCTCACTAGACACGCAGCACTGCGTCACCGTGGACCGCCGCCTGACCGGAAGCACCGGCGGACAGTGGATGCTGGCAGCCATCGATGCCAGCGGCTACGCCGCCTATACCCGGCCCGGCAGCTACGACACCTACGCCATCCTGCCCACCGACGGCGGCGTGGAAGAGCTGCCGCCCTCGCAGTATGAGCAGTTCGTGGCGCGTGTGCTGGAAAGTGCCAGTACCGCTTCCACCGCCGCGCAGCGTGCCGCAGCCAGTGCTGCAAGCACGGCATCCAATGCGGCACAGGCCCAGACCGCGGCACAGCGCACCAGCGCCGACAGTGCCGCTGCATCCCGCTGTGCAGCCCGTGCCGAGGCTGCTGCTGCACGGGCAGAGGAGCTGGTGCCTACCGACGGTCAGGTAGTGAGCGTGAACGGCAAAAGCGGCATCGTAAAACTGACGGCGCAGGATGTGGGGGCGCTTCCCTGCCCGGCAGTTCCGGTCTCCGGCCAGCTGCTTCGGGTGCTGAGCGTGGACCCCAACACCGGGGCCGTGTTGACCGATACTGCCGCCATGCCGGATCTGTCGCCCTATCTGCGCAGCAGCACGGTGCCCACGGCTTCGGCCCCCGGCGCAGTGCGGGTGGACCCCGCCTGCGGCATCAACGTGCGCAGCGACGGAACCCTGATCACCGCACCAGCTGCCCGCGAACAGCTGGACAGCATGACGGATGCACTTCTGCCGCTGACCGCAGCCCTGCTGCCTTATGGCGTGAAGAAGGCTCTGACCACCGCCGCAGCCGCCGGGGAATGGACCGCTGCCGAAAAGGCAAACGCCCTGCGCACCTTCGGTGCCGATTTTTCTTCCTATTATACAAAGGAAGATGTCGATGCTCTGCTGGCCGCACCCAGCTCCGCTGCCTACCCGGTGGGCAGCATCTACCAGAGCACCGACCCCACCAGCCCTGCCGCCCTGTTTGGCGGCACATGGGAGCAGATCGCATCGGAGCGCGTGCTGATGGGTGCCAGCAGCAGCCACGCAGCGGGCACCACAGTAAAGGCCGGACTGCCGAACATCACAGGCTCTTTTGTCGCGGATGTAAAAAAGGGTGAACATAAGGTATCCGGCGCATTCACTGCCGGCAACGTGATCGCATCTACGGGCGAATACAATTCCTTTTCTGATGTATATAAGTTCAGTCTGGATGCATCCAAGTCTAATGCCATCTACGGCCGCAGCGCCACCGTGCAGCCTGCCGCCTACTATGTGCACATCTGGCGGCGCGTGGCCTGAGAAAGGAGGTTTTGAACCATGAAGATCATTGACGAGAACGGTGCAGCCATTGAAAACCCTGACCTGACGCTTGGGTATCTGGTGGACGACACCGAGCCAGTGGAGCACCCCGCCGTGGAAGGCGTGGAGGAAGTGAGCCACTACGAGACCGTAACGGAGTATCCCGGCGGCGGCAGGGATGTGCGGAAGGTCATCGACGTGCCGGGCGTGCCTGCGCAGGCCGCATGGACCGAACAGGTGCCGGTGCAGAGATACATCCGCTATACGGAAGAAGAATTGGCCGCGCGGGAAAAAGAGCGCCAGCAGGCCGAGGAAGCAGCCCGTCTGCCCGAGACGATTGCCAGCCTGACCTGCCAGCTGACCGACCTGCAGCTGGCCCTGTGTGAACTGTACGAAGGAGGTGGTGTGTAATGGCAAGGATCTATGCGGCCCTGATCCGCAAGGGCATCAAAACGCTGGAGGATGTGCCCGCCCGGCTGAGGGATGCCGTGGCAGCGCTGCTGCAGGAGGACGGCCATGCTTAACGTTTACTCCCGCGCAAGGGATGGCGAAACGCTGCTGAGCCGCAGCTTCCGCGCAAAGGAATTTGCCTGCAAAGACGGCACCGACCCTTTGTTTGTGGACAGCGAACTGGTGCAGGTGCTGCAGGCCATCCGTGACCATTTTGGCGCACCAGTGGTCATTACCAGCGGCTACCGCACCGCTGCACACAACAGGGCTGTGGGCGGGGCGGTTTACAGCCAGCATCAGTATGGCCGTGCCGCGGATATCCGGGTGTCCGGCGTGCCGGTGGAGCAGCTTGCCGCCTACGCCGAGACCCTGCTGCCCGGCACCGGCGGCATCGGCCGCTACCCCGCAAAAGGCTTTGTCCATGTGGATGTGCGCAAAGCAAAAAGCCGGTGGGCCGGGTAAAGGCGGTGAACGGAATGGAAACGATCTTATCCGCTGTCATTGCCGGGGCCGTGACCCTGATCGGCGTGCTGATTGCCAACAGCCGCAGTCAGGCCGTGACCGACACCAAGCTCGAAGAGCTGACCCGCGAGGTGCGCGAGCATAACAATTTTGCCCGCCGCGTACCGATTTTAGAAGAACAGATGAAGGTGGCCAACCACCGCATCGCTGACCTTGAACAAAATGAGAAAGTGAGGAATTGATATGAACTTTGGTAAAATTTCTGCCGCCACCATCGCCCGCACCGCTGTGCTGCTGCTTGCCCTGACCAATCAGGTGCTGAGCGCTCTGGGCAAACCTATGCTGCCCATTGAGAGCCAGACTGTGGAACAGCTGGTGACCGCCGGCATCACCACCGTGGCCGCGCTGATCAGCTGGTGGAACAACAACAGCTTCACCTCTGCAGCCATTCAGGCCGATGCCGAATACGCCCGCCTGAAGCAGAAAAGTGAGTGAGAAAGCCCTCGAAGCAGTGTATCAGTAGTACTTTTTGACTGAAAAGTATTACTGATGCAGTCATCTTTCACAGCAGCCCCGGAAGGCACCCAGACAGCCTTTCCGGGGCTTTTTTGCTGCCCAGATGATTCGTTCACGCAGATTCAAGAACGTTTCGCGCAGGTCTCGATGACTTTCGCACTGAAATCATGTATAATCCGGGCAGAAGCAAATCGGAAAAGAGCAGTCAAGAGACTGTAAGCGGCCCCCTAACGCCCCAACGTAATGGGACTGTTGCAAAATAGTCCCAACAAAAAAAAATGAGATAGGTTTCCCCGAAAGGGGGTGCCTATCTCATTTTTGTTGTAAACTGAGATTGTGAAAAAACAGATAGAACCCGCGCGCTGGGTGCATTGCAGCATACCAGAGCGCGGGTTCTCTTTGATCTATAAAGTTTAATCGTCGTCGCTGTCCAGCTTGAGCACAGCGGTAAAGGCTTCACTGGGCAGGGAAACGCTGCCCAGCTGACGCATCTTCTTTTTGCCTTCCTTCTGCTTTTCCAGCAGCTTCTTTTTGCGGGAGATATCGCCGCCGTAGCACTTGGCAAGCACGTCCTTGCGCATGGCCTTGACCGTTTCACGGGCAATGATCTTGCCGCCGATGGCAGCCTGTACCGGGATCTCGAACAGGTTGCGGGGGATGTTATCCCGCAGCTTTTCGCAGATGCGGCGGCCCTTGGCATAGGCGTTATCGCGGAACACGATCATGGACAGCGCGTCCACAGGGTCGCCATTGAGCAGGAAGTCCAGCTTGACAAGGTCGCTCTCGCGGTACTCCTTAAACTCATAATCGTAGCTGGCGTAGCCCCGGCTGCGGCTCTTGATGGCATCAAAGAAGTCGTACACGATCTCGCCCAGCGGCAGAGCATAGTGCAGATCAACGCGCACATCGTCCAGATACTTCATATCGATCAGCACGCCGCGCTTGTTCTGGCACAGATCCATCAGGCCGCCCACATAGTCGTTGGGGGTGTACAGGTGCACGTCCACAAAAGGCTCTTCCTGCTTGACGATGTTGGAGGGATCCGGGTAGCTGGAGGGGTTGTCGATCATCTCCACAGTGCCGTCGGTCAGGGTCAGGCGGTAGCGCACGCTGGGGGTGGTGGTGATGATGTCCAGATCGAACTCC
>ONZW01001447.1_pt1 | contig 10662 bp, 8 predicted proteins | sample 1671071 | NCBI WGS metagenome assembly ONZW01 (sample SAMN06348119, study PRJEB24527) | human gut metagenome | biome: human gut; feature: ankylosing spondylitis patient; material: feces | host: Homo sapiens | place: China | collected 2015-10
AGATCCGCCCGCTGGCTGCCGAAGTGGGCATCCTGCCCCGCGTGCACGGCTCCGGCATGTTCACCCGCGGCCAGACGCAGGTGCTCACCACCTGCACTCTGGGCGGCACCAAGGACAACCAGCTCATGGACGACCTGACTGATGAGCAGACCAAGCGCTATATCCATCACTACAACTTCCCGCCGTACTCTGTGGGCGAGGCCCGCGCACCGCGCAGCCCCGGCCGCCGCGAGATCGGCCATGGCGCACTGGCAGAGCGTGCTCTGGTGCCCGTGCTGCCCTCTCTGGAAGAGTTCCCCTACACCATCCGCTGCGTGTCTGAGGTGCTCTCCTCCAACGGTTCCACCTCTCAGGCATCTATCTGCGGCTCTACGCTGGCCCTGATGGATGCAGGCGTGCCCATCAAGGCACCCGTTGCCGGCATTTCCTGTGGTCTGATCACTGAGGGCGACCGCTGGATGACCATGCTGGACATTCAGGGCGTGGAGGACTTCCACGGCGATATGGACTTCAAGGTGGGCGGCACCCGCAAGGGCATCACTGCCATCCAGATGGACATCAAGATCGATGGCCTGACCTACGACATCATTGCCGAGGCCTTTGAGAAGTGCCGCAAGGGCCGCCTGTATATTCTGGACGAGATCATCAAGCCGGTGATCGCAGAGCCCCGCCACGAGCTGAGCCGCTACGCACCCAAGATGTTCAGCATGATGATCCCCACCGATAAGATCAAGGACGTGATCGGTAAGGGCGGCAAGGTCATTCAGGACATCTGCGCTACCTGCAACTGCAAGATCGACGTGCAGGAGGACGGCCATGTGTTCGTCTCTGCTGTGGATCAGGAGGACGCAAAGCGTGCCATCTTTACCATCAAGACCATTGTGGAGGACCCCGAGATCGGTGCCATCTACAAGGGCAAGGTGACCCGCCTGATGAACTTTGGTGCCTTTGTGGAGATCGCCCCGGGCAAGGAAGGCCTTGTGCACATCTCCAAGCTGGACACCAAGCGCGTGGAGCGGGTAGAGGACGTGGTTGCCGTGGGCGATGCCATCGTGGTCAAGGTGACCGACATCGACCAGCAGGGCCGCATCAACCTGAGCCGCCGCGACGCCATTCTGGCACTGGAGGCCAAAAAGGCCGCCCAGCAGCAGTAAAAACATAATACAGATTGCGTAAAATGAGAGCCGCTGTACAAAAAGTACAGCGGCTCTTTTGCGTGTACCCCCTCAGGCTCACTGCGTTCGCCAGCTCCACCCAAAAAGCTCCCCCTTCGGGGGAGCTGGCATCGAGCAAAGCGAGATGCCTGAGAGGGTTCGTGCCCAAACCCCACCCGTGAAAAGGCAATTCTGGAAAATCCGCAGATTTTCCAGAATTGCAAATTAAAAAATATATTTTCCGCTGGTTATGCGCAGAGCAACGCGGAGCGCATTCAAAATCGTGCTGCGCCCGGCAGGGGAAAGGGCACAAAAAATGCTCCCCCTTGCGGGGGAGCAAATTCGGTACACAACGCCACGCTGTGCCGAAAAGAAAGGAGCGCAAAGTCAGTTTTCCTTTTTGCCCTGACGGTTCAACACCCAGCCTGCGGCAAACAGCAGCACGCCGCTGCAGGCCAACACCGGCACGGGCCAGTTCAACTGGCCGGTCTGGGGCAGAACAGGCTTATCGGGGTTGGAAGGGGAGACCGGGTTATCCGGATTCTCGGGGCTTACCGGGTTGTCCGGGCTGTCGGGACTTACCGGGTTATCCGGTGTGCCGGGGCTCACCGGCGTATCCGGTGTGTCCGGCTGCTCCGGGAGATCGGGGGTGTCCGGTGTGTCGGGCGTATCCGGCGGCGTGTCAGGCACATCCGGGGTGTCGGGGGTGTCCGGCGTTTCCGGGATGGTAGCGCCTACCTTGGGGGTGGCGTCCACATCGTAGATCCAGTTGTCGCCATCGGGCAGCGGAATGGACACAAGGAAGGGTTTGATGGCCTCATAGCCGTGGGATGCCTCGGTCTGCACGACCAAGTACAGACCCTGCGGCAGCTTGGTAATGTTGGCATAGCCCTCTTCGTTCACGTCCTGCTGGGCGGCAATGGCGGGCACAGCGGGCAGATACTTTACCAGCTGGTCTGCCAGCGTGCTGTCGGAAAGATCGCCCAGCACGACACCGCAGCCCGTAAAATCGCCGGTATAGTCAAAGTACAGGTTGCCGTTGGTGCGCTTGACGGAGGCCACCTGATACAGGGTAAGTTCGCCGCCGCGCAGGGGCACATCGTTGTGGGTGTCGTACAGACGGACGTGGAGCGAGCCCAGACGCCCCAGCTCAATGTTGGCACTGGTGGCAAACGCCGGCAGGGCGCAGCATACCACAAGGCACATAGCCAGCAGCACAGCCGCCAGACGATGACGCAGATCAATGCTTTTCATGTTCTTCACCTCTCGTTTTCTTGGGTTTGCGTGTGGAAATCAGCATACCGATCAGCAAGATCAGCAGCATGGGCAGCGCCATAATGGGCGCAACAATAATGGGTTCAATTTTAAGCGCTTCGGCGGTAACGCGGAGGTGCTTGTACTGATCCGGGGTCTCTACGCGGCGGCCGCGTACCAGCAGGCGGTGGGTGTTGATGCCGTAGGGGGTGCAGGTCATCAGGGTGACGTAGTCCTTGCCTTCGGCGATCTTCAGCTCATCGGTCTCGGTGGGCAGCACGATGGAGATTTTGTCCACCTCGTAGGTGAGCACCCGGTCCAGCACGGTGATGGTAAAGGTATCGCCCACTTCCAGCTGGTCGAGGTTGGTAAACAGCTTTGCGCTGGGCAGGCCGCGGTGCGCCGAGATGACCGCATGGGTGGACGCGCCGCCCACCGGCAGGCTGGTGCCCTCCAAGTGGCCTGCGGCGATCTGCAGCACGCCATCGCTGGTGCCGTGGTAGATGGGCAGCTCCACACCGATCTTTTCAATGGTGATGTAGCCCATAATGCCGGTGCCGGTCACATCCAGCGTGCTTTCGTAGGTGGGAAAGCGTTGCGGGAAATACAACGCATCCGGGTCTGCGGCGATCTGCGCATTGAACGCATCTGCCGCCTCGAAATAGGCGCTGTAGTCTGCATCGGTCAGATTGTCCACATCCTCGGCATAGGTGGCCACAGCACGGGACTGATGCAGCTGGTTGACGTAATCGCTGAGGGTGGGGTATAACATCACGGATAGACCCACGAAAAAGACGAGGATCAGGATGATGGTGCTTTTGTTCTTTTTCATGGGCTACTCCCTAATGTTATAAGGATAGGAGCGGGGGCCTTGCGGCCCCTTTGCTCCGGGTTCTTGGGGGAAATGGAGCTTACTTGTTCTCCATGCGCTTCTTGGTGACCAGCAGAACGATGGCCGCAACCATCAGGCCGCCGCCGACCACATAGAAGATGGTAGTGCCGATGCCGCCGGTGGAGGGCAGGGTAATGCCGCCGGCTTTTTGTTGATGATTTTATTACTCAGGTTACCGGCCAGAGAAACATTGTATACGTCGTGCGTTGCAGAAATGACGATTTCTTTATCGGGACAGGCACTGTAATCGTCAGGAGTTTTGGTCTCCTTCAGGTAGTAGGTGCCAGCGTCCAGACCTCTAACATTGAACTGACCATCTTGGCCAGAGATCATCATCTCAACAGCGTCTTTATCGGTTGCGTCTTTGATGGGGTAGTAGAAGGCGCCTTCTTTGTAGAGCTTTACTTCCTGTTCCTCAGTACAAGCTTTGTCGCTGTACAGACGGAAGCCAGCGCCCGCCAGTACGGGACCAGTCTCACTGTCCTGATGCTTGGTGTTGTTCAGCTGGTAGGTGTACACACAGACTTCGCTTTCGTGAGTATGATCAAGGGATGTGTCGATTCTGGGATTGTTGGAATACTCGAGATAAACACGATTCTTGTTTTTAGTATCACCGCCTGCAGTATTGACATAGGCCGTTTCGTTCAGGTGTGCAGTATAGGTGACCGTAATCGTAGCGCCCTTATTCAAATCAAGATTAGCGGCACGGGCACAGGTCTTGACATTATCAATGCTCAGTTTGAAGGACTGAGAACCGTTCGGAGTACGTGTATAGTTATCAGCATCGATCACTTGTGGATTAACGCCATCGACATTTGCGATTTCCACCTTATCCAATTTGTCAAAGGTAATGCCGTCAGACAGAGTATCATTGAAGCAAACAGTGTACTTATCATAGTAATCGTAAGCACGGCCATTGTTTTCGCTTTCGGGCAAGGTAGCGATCAGCCTGAACTTGAACTCTTCGTTGATTGCATGGTCAGCGGAACTGCCCCAACCGTTATTGTCACCAGAAGAGCTTCCATCGTCGTTGTCGTAGACTTTCTTCTCAACAGTGGGCTTTACAACCTTAGGCGTAATTTGAACGTGATAGTGTGCTTTGTTAACCTTCAACAGGAAGGAATTGTAGGCATGATAGGAATCGCCATCGCTAAAGGGGCTAGTATCAACGATCAGATAATAACCTGCCTCATCAAGTTCGAAGCCACCGGTGTGACCACCTTGTTTGACGGGTGTCGAGTTTGCATTGGCATCCGTGTAGATATAGTTGCATACAAAACGCGCGAAAGCGATGCTGTTATCATCAGAAGTTTTCCAGTCCTTCATAACATCAAGGACTTTCTGGAGGCTATCTGCGTTGGCAAACTCGCTGCTGAGGGTAGAATCTGCCCTCAATTTGGGCAGAAAATCCTCAGGATGAGGGATGTTTTTGCCCCACTCAACGTGGGAAATCTTCGTATTGTCATCACTAACATCACCCTTGAAGATCTGGAAGGCGTCGTACTCGTGTTTTGTGTCGAGGTCCTCCTTAGTGTCGTATGCAAACGCCGGGATCGCCATGGCGCACACCATGGCAACTGCCAGCAGTGCGGCCAGCAGCTTTTTGATTACTTTCTTCATCATGATTTGCGAAAATCTCCTTTCAAGTTTTTCTGATTCCTATTTTCAGGGTCTGCTTCCGGCGCAGAATCAATTTTGCCGCCGTGTCAGGAAGGATGCAGGTTTTTTAACGTGCCCTCCTTTCGCGTCTGCGCTTTCTGCAAACCCCGCACACCAGAGCGGCAAGCATCAGCGCGCCGCCACCTGCTGTATACAGTTTGGTACCGGCCCCGCCGGTAGAGGGAAGTTCGTAGTCGGACGGATCGGCCTGACTGGTGATCACAAGGCTGTCGGTTTTTACCGACTCTTCGGCATCATCGCTGATGGGCGTATCCAGAATCCTGATGTTATTGATTACTTTACCGTCAACAGCCGTTTCGCCAACGTCCTTCAGCTTGACGGTATAGCAGATAGAATAGGTGCCTGCGGCAATGGGGGAACCGGCAGAACCCAAGGTGATCTTGCGCTCACCATTATCATCTTCCCAAGTGATGCCGAGCGTTGTATTGCCGTTTTCCATGCTGAGCTGGAGCGAGTCTTCGACATATTCGGCGGTTACGCCGGTGGGCAGGGTCATGCTGTCCACAAGCGTCAGCGGGCCGGCCTGTTCGTTCTGGACCACAAGCGTAACAGTGTAATCCAGGTAGGCATCGCTGCCATTGTAGCGCGGGTCCTTCACGCTCTGGTTAAGGTCATAGTTCTTATCGTCTCTTTGATCCTCATCGGGGGTTTCATCCGGGTTGATGGTGATATCAAGGGCGTAATCTTTGTTGACCTCGATCTGATTAAAGCCGCTGCTGGTGACCTCGCTCTGGTTCCACTGGAAATTGAAGGCAACGTTGCTGGTGACCTTGGCATCGGAAGTATCCGCGCCTGCGGCTGCCTCCTCTTTCTGCTTGATATAGTCTTGGTCGTACCGCAGCACGGCGTACCAGCAGCCGTCATTCCCCTTGAGCAGCCGGTAGCTGCCGCAGGTGACATAATTGCCGGTATCTTCCAGTTTGCCGGAGATAAGCTCGTCCTCCAGCACATCAAAGCTCTTGGGCAGCTTAACATGGACACAGTAGTCGTTTTCCTGGATCTCTTTGGCCGGGATATCTGTGACGGTAAGGCTGCTGTGCAGAAGCTCCGAAATGGTGGTGACGTTGGTATCCTCGTATTCAGTGCCATTCTTGCGCTGCACCTTCAGAGCAGTGAGGTAATCCAGTGCATCCAGACCTTTGATGGTGGTAATGGCACCTGCGTCATCTTCGACTTTGAAATCCGGCGTAGCAACGCCGTAATCAGCCTGCTGCGCATTTGCCACAGACACCAGCGTTGTCACCTGCGAAGCATTCAGCGTGACTTTAGCCACCTTGCCGTCTACATCGCCGGAGATCACGGTCAGGGTGCCGAAATCTTCGTCCACATCGCTCACGATGCCAACGGTGCTGGCATCCACGGTGTATTCCTCAATGTGGGGCGCGGTGTCGGTGGTGACCGCAGCATCCATGGAGAGCAGGGCAATGTCGGCATCGGCAGAATCGTCCTGCACCTGCAGCGGCTGGCTTTCCGCGGCCACAGCCTTGGTCACGGTGCCATTGTAAATGACGATATCACCGGGCATTGCGGCATCAGACTGCAGATCACCGTCAAAATCCATGGCATAGCCGCTGCCGGTCTCTTCGTTGTACAGCGCGCTGCGCAGCTGGCTGTGCAAAGACAGCACGCTGGAAACCTGCGGGATAGCGCTCTGGGGGATATCGGCATATTTCAGGCAGTAGGAAAGGAACATCACGTCCCATGGGCCGTAGTCGTTGCCGTAGTCGTTGCCGTAGCGGGTGTAGTGGCGCACGGTCTCGCCGTCGGCATCGTCCAGCTGGAAGTTGCGCTCGCTCTGCTCATAGCCCAGCTGGCTCTCGGCTACGGCCAGCAGGTCGTCGGCCCAGTTGCCGCTCAGCGTGGTACCGGTCTGTGCCAGCCATTCGTCCTCGTCCTGCGTGTCGTCCAGCGGGTCGGACAGGCAGTTCACCGTGTGGTGATGCTCCGGCAGGCCGCAGACCAGCACTTCCTCGTAGCAGGCATCGGTGTGGTGGTGCACCGGGGTCTCGATCACAGGATCGACCACCACGGGCTTTGCGGCCACCGGCTCCTCAAACAGGGCCACCGGGTCATAATCGGGGTTCACTTCTTCTACAAGCTCGCCCTCTTCCAGACCGCACACCAGCTCATAGGTGGTGGTGTAGCAGCTGTCGTCGTGGGTGTGACAGAACAGACCACAGATCAGGCTGCCGTCCTCAGGATCAAAGCAGTCATCGGTGTGCTCGTGCTCTTCTTCCAGGCAGGTCAGCTCCCGCACTTCCTGGTAGCAGTCGTCGGTGTGCTCATGGGGCACAAAGATGTACTCCGGCTCTGCGGAATGGGCTGCAATGCCGGGATCATCCGCATCCACGCCGAACGCATCATCATCCATGTCGAATGTATCATCAAAAGACATGTCGTCGTCCGTCATGGTGGCGTTCCAGTCCTCCGGTTCGCCTTCCTCATAGCCGCACACCAGCTGCTTTTCATAGCAGGCAGCGGTGTGCTCGTGCTCCAACTCGCCGCACAGATATTCGGCCGTTTTGGCAATGCCCACGCCGTGCAGCTGCCAGTTCACGAACAGGCTGGTGGTAAGCGCCAGTGCCAGCAACAGCGCAGTATAGCGTCTGGCGCGCTGGTGGTTCCGACGGAACTTTTTCTGATATTCTTTCACAATATCCCGCATGATTCCTAAACCTCCTTAGTGGATCAACGAGAAGTTGGACAAGGGCCATACCCGCAAAAAAACCTTGCCTACGATCTGACTTTTTTCCACACAGCCGATCACACTGCTGCGGCTGTCAATGGAGGTGGCCCGATGGTCACCCAGTACGAAATACCGGTTTTCCGGCACCTGATAGGGAAATTTGATGTCGCATTCGCCCAGAGCCAGTTCATCTACATATGGCTCATCCAGCGTCTGGCCGTTCACAGTGACCACACCGTCCTCGTCCAGTTCGATCACATCACCGGGCAGGCCGATGATGCGCTTGAGCAGAAGCTTGTTCTGCCAGTAAAATCCGCAAAGGTCGCCGGTCTTCATGTCGCTGCCCTTGACCAGCAGAATGATGTCCCGGTCCTGCAGAGTGGGGTTCATGCTGTCGCCAGAGACCTGCAGCACCGGCAGAAACAGGGTGGCCAGCAGCACGGCAACGGCCGCGACCACCAGCAGCGTGTAGACCGTGCTGCGCAGCACCCGCATATAACGGCTGCGGTAGGCCAGACGTTCGCGCTCTGCTTCCACCTCTGCTGTGGATGGAATGGGCGTGAACCTGATCTTTTGCTCTTTCATTTGGCACGCTCCTCCGGCAGGAATTCCGTGCTGTGATAGCCGTCCAGCAGTTCGCTGGCCCGGCGGTCAAAAGCGGCCCGGCGCTGCTGGATCTCCTGCTGCGTCCGGGCAAGCATTGCCTTGCAGTCCGCTTCGGTCTGGGCGCGCTTGCGTGCGGCGGCTTCCGTTTCCGCGTCGCACTGCTGCTGGGTACGGGCCTTCAGGTTCGCAGCCTCGGTCTGTGCCTGTGCAAGGATCTGCTGGGCTTCGGCTTTCGCCTGAGCGCGCAGAGCGCTGGCAGCGGCATCGGTGTTTTTGTTTGCTGCGAGCACCGATGCAACGTATTCATCAGCCGCAGCCTGCGCCGCTTCAAACACCTTGTTCAGCTCCAGTGCAGCCTGCGCAATGGAACCTGCGTTTTCAATATGGATCTGCCGTTCCTGCAGCTGGGCAGACAGGGCAGCGTTTTCTGCCCGGAGCTGGTCCTCGCTCTGCTTGAGCGCCAGAATGATCTCGACTAATTCGGTGCGGCGCATGTGCCGCAGTTCACGGTCTGGCATAATGATCGATTTCTCCCGCAAAAAGTGGTCGGATTGGGCGAACGAAAACTTTCGACAAATACGAAAATTTTCGCACCACAAAACCACATTTGATATATCAGTTTTCGGCGTGAAAGCGCCAGTTTGATGAATGACCTTCCACCTTATATGTTAGCACAGTATACGTAACAAAAGCGTAACAAAAATGCCTTTTCCGTGCATTTTTTTGCCAAAGCCAAAGAAAAATTGTTTCTTTTGATGTAAACGATTAAAATGCGTTAAAAACAAAAAGAACTGTCCCCACAACGGAGACAGTTCTTGAAAAACAGATGAAAATAGAAGCCGGATCAGAAGCTCTTCAGCAGATCGCCCAGAGTCAGGAAGGACTGGTAGATCACGTTGACATTGTTGATGATGGAGCTTGCACCGGAGAAGATGCGGGCAATGGCGTTGAACACCTTACCGACATTCAGGAAGCTGTTATAAGCGTCGCTGGCACCACCGTCCAGATAGACCATTTCCTCTTCGCTGATGGAGGCATAGTTTGCGGGCAGTTTCATAGTAGACATGGAGATTTTCCTTTCTATTGATAAAATTGATACAGTGTGTGAAAAGACTTAAATAAAGGCAGCCACGGCCAGCGTGGTGATCAGAGCACCGGCTACCGTCAGAACGCTCAGAATCGGGCCGTCATCGTATTCCTGCGCGGCCTGTTCCGGCTGAGCGGGCGTGGATGTGCTGGTGGAAGTGGTGGCATTTTTCACGGTCCAGTGTGCGTACACAGTGGTATCACCGGTAAACACCGTAGAGGTGCTGATTTTTGTGCCGCCCACCGGCTCGGTATACCAGCCGTCAAAGGTGTAGCCTTCCAGCGTAGGCTGCGCGGGCAGGGCACTGAGTTTGCCGCTCAGATTGGTGGTGACTGCCACAGCGGAGCTGCTGCCGCCCATGGCATCCAAACCAATGGTGTAGACCTGCGAATCCTTGTCTTCTGCGGCAAAGGCAGAGGGCAGTGCACAGCAGAGCAGTGCAGCGCTGAGCAGACCGAGGACCAGCATTTTCAAGATCTTTTTCATATGACTCCTCGCTTTCCTGACAAATTGGGATGTGGTGCCTGCCGGGAACGGAAACACCAGAACAGACCTCGATGTCCCCGCCATGAGGCAGTAGACGAAAAAGCCGGGAAGAGGAGGTTTATTCAATCCTATATTTACCACATATAGTGTAACAAAAACGCAACAAAATGGGTGCATTTTGTTATTATGATGAAAAAAATTGGTTTTTCACAAATTGCAGGCTGCAAAAGGCGGCACAGAGCCGCCGCAAAAGCGGAAAAGTGGAACCTTCCCCTTGTGGAAAAACAAAGAATATGGTATAATATCTTGCACGATGCGCCATCGCCAAGCGGTAAGGCAGGGGACTTTGACTCCCCCATCGTAGGTTCGACTCCTGCTGGCGCAACCAAAAGCCCCGTCATCCTGAAAAGGCTGACGGGGCTTTTTGCATCACTTTTCCACAAAATGCGGCTGAACGGTGCAAAGCTCAGCGGCGGCGGATCTTTCTGGTGGGCTTGCGGCGGTTCCAGTTGTTCAAAAGGACCCACGCAAAGTAGATGATGATGGAAATAATACTCAATGTTATTACAACTTTGAGGTACAGACTGCCTAAGAATTCCTGAAAACGCGCCACCGTGAACAGCAGCGGGTTCAGGCTGACGTCCTGCCCGGCAATCAGGTCCACCACGCCAATGGTCTCACCGGCAAGCTTCAGCTCCACGGTACCCACCACATCGCCCTGCTGGACAGGGGCACACACGGAATCCGGCAGGTGGAAATATTTCTGGGTCACGCTGCCGTCGCCGGTGGAGGGCAGCAGGGTCATCATGCTGTCGGC
>ONZW01001454.1_pt1 | contig 10619 bp, 10 predicted proteins | sample 1671071 | NCBI WGS metagenome assembly ONZW01 (sample SAMN06348119, study PRJEB24527) | human gut metagenome | biome: human gut; feature: ankylosing spondylitis patient; material: feces | host: Homo sapiens | place: China | collected 2015-10
ACTCCACAGCCTGCTTGACGTAGCAGGTGTTGATGCAGACGGATGCGGTGTGGTTTGCAATGGCTTCGTCACACAGCTGCTGGATCTGGGGCCAAGTGGCCTCCGGCTTCAGCAGGGTATGATCGACATGGGACAGGATCTCTTCGCGGTTCATGCTCGTTCCTCCGTTATTTTACTTGCTGGCACGGCGCACCTTTGCCATGCCCACAGCGCTCAGTGCGATCGCAGTCACCGATGCCGTTGCACCAATGATGCCCAGCACCAGACCAGAGACCAGGAATGCGAACCCTTTCAGACCACGTTTCATAATACCGTACCTCCTGAAAATTATTGTTTCTTTTTAAAGATAATGAGCTTGCTGAACACATAGTTCAGCAAGATCACCAGTACATTGGAAAAGACCTTCACGGCAAGGCCCCACATTGCCTGAGCATCGTAGGCGCTGGTGACGAAGATGGCTGTGGGGCCGTCCGCCCCGCCGATGACGGCAATGGCAGCGGAGCCATCTGCCACGGCGGCATGGCTCCCGGCAAAGCTGTTTGCCATGTAGAGGGTAGTATCCGGACCCAGCCAGCCCGCCACGGCGCCCAGCAGACCCTGCATGGCGGTGTCCACCAGCGCCGCCCCCTGTGCGGCAAAAAGGTTGCCCCCCACCATCATGATCACGGCATCCAGCACCATGGTGCCCAGACGGCAGGTGACAAAGGTGCCGAACTCTTTCGCCATGGCTTTGCCGGTGGTCCTGCTGCGGAACACGAACGCCCGGTTGGTGCAGTAGGCAAACAGAATGCACAAGGCGTTATCCAGCACATTGCCCCAGCTGTTGGCGGCGGTATAGCCGAACAGCTGGCTGAACAGCGCATACAGCACAATATTCAGCAGGGTGGTCAGCACGCCAAAGATCAGGTAACTAAGCACTTCCCAGTGCTTTTTGAAGAATTTTATCATGGCTTTGTTAACAAAAACAGCCCCGCCGCCGTTTTCCCGGCAACGGGGCTGCAGATCGCATTGTGTCAGAAGCTATGCTTTTGCACGAAGGGCTGATTACTCAGCGTCGTTGTTCAGCAGAGCCTTCATGGACAGGCTGATGCGCTTCTTGTCGAAGTCAACATCCAGCAGCTTCACATCGACCATATCGCCGACCTTCAGTGCGTCAGAGACCTTCTCAACGCGGTCATTGCTGATCTCGCTGATGTGGACCAGACCGTCAACACCCGGCAGGATGCGGACGAAAGCACCGAACTTGGTCAGAGAGACGACCGGAGCATGGAAGGTGCTGCCGATGGGGTAGTTGTTCTTCAGCTGCTCCCAGGGGTTGTCCTCGGACTTCTTGTAGCCCAGAGAAACCTTGTGGTTCTCGGTGTCGATGTCCTTGACATACACTTCGATGGTGTCGCCAACAGAGACGACCTCGGAGGGGTGCTTGATGCGGTTCCAGCTCAGCTCGCTGATGTGGCACAGGCCGTCAACACCACCGATGTCAACGAATGCACCATAAGAGGTCAGGCTCTTGACAACGCCGGTGTAGGTCTTGCCCACCTCAACGTTTGCCCAGAACTCTTCACGCTTTGCCTTGTTCTGCTCAGCGGTCACCTTGTTGATGCTGCCGACGATCTTGCGGCCGGAGCACTCGGTGACGACCAGCTGAACGTGCTGGCCGACCAGAGCAGTGTAGTCCTCGTCGCGGCGCATCGTGGCCTGAGAACGGGGGACGAACACCTTGACGCCCTTGACGTTGACGACAACGCCGCCCTTGTTGAACTCGGTGACATCGCCCTCGACGACTTCACCGGATTCTGCTGCCTTGGCGATCTCTTCCATGCCCTTGCGAGATGCGAGCTTCTTGCGGGAGAGCTGGATGACGCCGTCCTGATCCATAACCTTCTCGACGATGAGGTCCAGCTCATCGCCAACCTTCACCAGGTCTTCGACCTTGGCGGAGGAATCATCGGTCAGCTCGCTCAGCTTGACAAAGCCGGTCTGCTTCGCACCGATATCCACCTGGATCTCGTTGGCAGAGATGCTGGTCACGATTCCTTTCACAATACTGCCTGCATGAACACGCTTCTCCTCGGATGCGTTCAGCATCTCCTCGAAGCTCATGCTGTCATTGATTTCTGCGCTCATACTGTTAAGTACCTCCTCAATAATAGACGATGGCGTTGAAGCCCCGGCTGTCACGCCCGCCACTTTAACATCTGCAAACCATTCCGGCCGAAGTTCGCTCGCTGTTTCGACCGTTACGGCACGCGTGTGTTTTGCGGCGACCTGTACCAGCTTTTGGGTATTGGAAGAATGATGACCGCCAATGACAACAATGATGTCGCATTGCTGGCTGAGGTCTTCCGCTTCCTGTTGCCTCGCCCACGTCGCATTACATATTGTATCAAAAATTCGGGCGTTTGTATAGGCTTTTTTGAGAAACTCCGAACTTTCTTTCCATTTTGTAACCTGAAATGTGGTCTGTGCAACTGCAAAAAGGGGTTTTTGGGGGTCAGACGGGCCGTTCCACGCCTCTAACTCGGCTAAATCGGCAAAAACGAACACCTCGCCCCGGGTGTGCCCCACAATGCCCTGCACCTCCGGGTGGGTCTTATCGCCTGCCACCAGCAGCACCGCACCCTCTTTTTCGGCCTCGGCGGCAATGCGCTGGATCTTCTGCACAAAGGGGCAGGTGGCGTCATGGTACGGGATGCCGCGCGCTTCCAGTTCATCGTAAACGCTGCGGGGCACCCCGTGGCTGCGGATGACCACCTCGCACCCGGCGGGCACATCCTGCACGGTGTCCACTACCTGTGCGCCCTTGCGCCGCATATCCTCCACCGCCTGCGGGTTGTGGATCAGCGGGCCCAGCGTTGCCACCTTATGCCCCTCGGCCAGCAGGCCGTAGGTCAGTTCCACGGCACGGTTCACACCAAAGCAGAACCCCGCCGTTTTCGCCAAACGGATCTCCATCTCTTACGCCCCCATCTTTTCCCATGCTTCCAGCAGTGCCTGCTTGTTGGCACGGAGCTTTTTGGTATCCCGGCGGCCCTCCATGGCAAACTGCATTGCGGGCATCGGCTCGCCGTAGATCACCCGCACTTTGCAGAACAGGTGCATTCTTCCGTCCGGGGTGTCGTACAGGATGCGGCAGGGCACAACGTCCACCCCCGCCTCGGCGGCAATGACGAACAGGCCGCTCTTGGGGGGCAGAAGCTTGCCCTCCTTTTCGCGGGTGCCCTCCGGGAAGATGAGCAGCGTTTTGCCCTGCTTACAGGCCTCCACCGTCTGGGAGATGACCGCCATCTCGTCCTTGGTGCCGCGGACGCACACACCGCCGCAGCAGCGGAAGAACCATGTCAGCAGTGCGTTGATTTCGAACAGCTCCTTTTTGGCAAACACCACCATCCGCCTGCCCCACCGGGTGACAACGATGAACACCGGGTCGATGGCTGACACATGGGTGGGCGCAAGGATATAACCCTTCGTCTGCACCTTTTTCAGGTTTTCACGCCCCTCCACCCGGATGCGGAAACCGATGTGCCACACAAGCCACGCAAGGGGCACCAGAATATAATATAGTACCATTTTTTATTCCTGTCCTGTTTGTTTTATCCGCCGATCTTTTTGGCAATGATCTGCTTCATGGCGTCAAGGCTCTGCTCAAAATCCAGCGCCGAGGTGTCCAGCAGCACGGCGTCCCCTGCCTGTTTCAGCGGGGCGGCGGCGCGGTGGGTGTCCTGATAGTCCCGCTGCTTCACATCTGCCAGCACTTCCTCGTAGGGGGTGTCGATGCCCTTGGCCTGATACTCCTTCCAGCGGCGGGTGGCGCGTGCCTCCGGGCTGGCGGTCAGGAAGATCTTCACCGTAGCGTCCGGCAGCACCACCGTGCCGATATCCCGGCCGTCCATCAGCACATCCTGCTTTTTTGCCATGCTGCGCTGCAAGTCCAGCAGAAATGCCCGCACCGCGGGGTTTGCACCCACGGCAGAGGCTGCCATGCCCGCGGCTTCGGTGCGGATGGCGGTGCTCACATCCTCGTCCTTCAAGTAAATGTGCTGCTCGCCCGCAATGGATGCCAGCCGCAGCTCGATCTGGGGCAGCAGGGCATCCACCGCTGCGTTGTCCTTGGGGTCCTTGCCCGCGCGCAGGGCGTACAGGCCGATGGCGCGGTACATTGCACCGGTGTCCACATAGATATAGCCCAGCTCTGCCGCCAGACGGCGTGCCAGAGTGGATTTGCCTGCACCCGCAGGCCCATCAATTGCAACAGATACCATGATATGTTCTCCTTATTTATATATAGTACACAGCAAAACGGACTGCACTGTTTTTACAGGTTGTTCGCAAAGCTTTGTGCGGTGCAGAAAGCGATCTGCAGATTGTAGCCGCCGGTGTAGGCGTCCACGTCCAGCACCTCGCCCGCAAAGTACAGTCCCAGCGCCTTTTTGCTCTGCATGGTCTTGGGGTCTACCTCCCGCACCGATACGCCGCCGCTGGTGATCACCGCGTGGGCAAGGTCGCCCCGGGCGTCAATGGACACCTGCCAGTGCTTGACCAGCCGCACCAGCTCCCGCTTCTGCTCCCGGGTGATCTGGTTTGCCTTGGTGGCGGGGTCAATGCCCCAGCGCGCCACCATGACCGGCTGCATACTGGAGGGCAGCAGCTTGACCAGCGCGCCCTGTGCCGCGTGGTTTGCCAACAGGGCAAAGTCCCGGGTGATGCGGTCGTACAGCTGCTCCTCGCTCAGGGCGGGCTTCAGGTCGATCTCCGCGATGTACCTGTGCTTTTTCATATCCCCCAGATGGCTGGACGCGCTCAAAGTCAGCGGCCCGCTGATGCCAAAGTGGGTGAACAGCATCTCGCCCTGCTCGTCAAAGATGGCCTTGCCGTCCTCCAGCAGGGTCAGGGTGACGTTTTTCAGCGCCAGACCCATCATCTTTTTGCAGTCCGGGTCGCGGCTGACAAGGCTGACCAGACTGGGCACCGGCTCCACAAGGGTGTGTCCCGCCTGCTGCGCCAGCTTGTAGCCATCGCCGGTAGAACCGGTGGTGGGGTAGCTCACGCCGCCGGTAGCCACCAGTACAGCGTCTGCCCGGTATTCCCGGCCGGAAGTGCCCCGCACGCCCACGCAGCGCAGCGCCGGGCCAGCCTTTTTCTTTTTGGGGTGACGCGGGTTTTCCGGCACCGCCGGGGCGGGCTCTGCCTCCGGCACGATGTCCTCCAGCAGCAGCTTTTTTGCGCCATCGTAGACGATATCGGCGTCCTGCGCATAGCGCAGCAATGCCTGCCGGATCTCCTCGGCCTTATCCGATACCGGGAACACCCGGCGGCCGCGCTCCACCTTCAGCTCCACGCCAAGGCCTTCGAACAGCTCCATGGTCTTTGCCGGGGGGAACGCCCCCAGCGAGGAGTACAAAAAGCGCGGGTTCGTGCGCACATGGCGCAAAAACTCCTCTGCCGGGCAGTCGTTGGTCACATTGCAGCGTCCCTTGCCGGTGACAAGGATCTTCTGCCCGGGCTTCTCGGTATGCTCCAGCACCGTTACCTGATGTCCCTGCCGCACGGCAGCACCCGCCGCCATCAGTCCGGCTGCCCCGGCTCCCACGATCAAAACCCTTGCCATCTGTCATCCTCCCAAAATCGCCTGTTAATTCTATTGTATCATACCAGAAACCCCGCGCAAAAGCAATGCAGCGCCGCAGGAAATGAATGGATTTTCGGTTCTCCCCCTCTTGACAAAGCCGCCGGGCTGCTGTATTCTTTTTACAGACCGTTAGTTTGTAAAAAAGGAGCATCCGCCATGCCGCGCAACAAATACCCGGAACAGACCGTTGAAAAGATCCTGGACGCCGCCGCCCTGCTTTTCCTCCAGAAGGGCTACCAGAATACCACCCTGCAGGACATCATTGATGCCACAAAGCTTTCCAAAGGGGCGGTGTACCATCACTTCCGCTCCAAGGAGGAGATCGCGCAGCGCGTCGGTGACCGTTTGGGCGACCAGATGTGGGAGCCGCTGCGCCATATCCGGGACGACCCGTCCCTGACCGGGCTGCAAAAGCTGCAGGCGGTGTTTGCAGTTTCCTTTGCCGGGCAGCGGCAGCAGCAGATCGCGCAGACTTTGCCGCACCTGTGCAGCAACCCGCAGTTCCTTGCCATGGAGCTGACCAACATTGAAGCGCATCTGGCCCCGGAGTGCATTGCACCCATGATCCGGCAGGGCATAGCGGACGGCTCCATCCACACCACCGATGCCAATGCGCTGGCCGAAGCGCTGTTCGTGCTGGCAGACATCTGGCTTTCTCCCCAGACGCGCCCCACCACACCGACCGAGCAGCGGGCGCGGAACCTCGTGTTTCAGCAAATGACCCATGCACTTGGGCTGGACCTTTTGACGGATGCACAGGCCGAACAGCTGGTGCAGCTGTGCACACCGGTCAAAGACTGAATTTCCCGGGCGGAACGCTCCGCCTTTTTTTGTATGTAAATATAGACCAATAGTCTGTAAATAAAAAAGCAGGAGGTTTCCATGAACACTTTTATTTTTATCGTCCTCGGGCAGATCGTCTCCCTGTTCGGCAATGCCGCCCTGCGGTTTGCGCTGCCGCTGTATCTGCTGCGGCAGACTGGTTCTGCCGCGCTGTACGGCGGCATCACCGCTCTGGCTATGCTGCCCGCGCTGGCTGGAATGCTGACCGGCGGCGCGCTGGCAGACCGCTGCCGTAAGACCCGACTGATGGCACTGCTGGATCTGGTGACCGCCGGTATTGCGGCTGCAGCCGCTGCCGGACTGCCGCATCTGCCCCTGCTTCCGCTGGTCCTGACCGTGCTGGGCAGTCTGTACGCCATTCAGGGGCTTTACCAGCCCGTGGTACGCGCCTGCCTGCCTCTGCTGCTGAACGGCACCCAGCTGCTGCGCGGCAACGCGGTCATCCAACTGGTGGATACCGTGGACGAGCTTCTCGGTCCCCTGCTGGGTGCTGTTCTGCTGGAGCGCCTCGGCATCCGGGGTCTGCTGGTGCTCTGCGGCTGCTGCTTTGCACTTTCTGCCGGGATGGAGCTCTGTCTGCGCATCCCACAGGATGTCCCATATGACACAAAGCTCTCCGTCCGTTCTCTGTGGGCCGACCTGCGGGAAAGTGCGCAGTTCCTCACCGGGCAGGCTGCGGTGCTGCGGTTAGCTGCCGCCATGGCGGCTGTAAACCTGCTGGAAGTCCCCGCCCTCACCGTAGGTGTTCCGGTGCTGGTGGTACAGACCCTGCAGAAAAGTGATGCCTCCCTCGGCCTTGTGCAGGCGGTGCTGAGCGCAGGCGGCATTTTAGGCGGCGTGCTGGCCGGAACCGTCTTTGTCCGTCATCCCATCCGCAGCGGCACACCTCTTTTGCTGGCGCTCAGCGGCGTGTGCGCCGCGCTGGGTCTTGCCCTCCGGGTGTCAGTGCTGCAGTTCGGCAGCATTCTGGTGCTGGGGGCCGTGTTTATGGCCGTGGCAGCGCTGTTCAATGTATGGTTTTTTGCGCAGCTGCAAGTGCTGGTGCCGCAGGCACAGCTGGGCAAAACTACCGCCTGTTGCACCGTGCTGGCCTGCCTGACCCAGCCCATCGGGCAGGCAGCCTATGGCATTGCCTTCCAGCACTGGGCTGCGCACCCGGCAGATGTACTGCTGGCAGCCGGGGTGCTTTCGGCGCTGGTTCTCTGGCTGCTGCAAACGCGCCGTACCGTCTGACACAGCAAAAAGGAGCCGCTGTTGCAGCCCCTTTTGTGGTTTGCTTATTCCGGCAGCTTTGCCGGGTCGAGATAGCTTTCGCCCTGCTTTACCTCCACATGGATGTGGCTCTCCTCGGCGCACTCGCAGCCGACAGTGCCCACCGTGCCAAGCTTCTGCCCGGCGGTCACGGTGTCCCCGGCCTTTACGGCAGGATCTGCCACACCGCACAGCCGCCAACTGCGGCCAGCGGCATCTTCCAGCACCACCACGGTGCCCCAGTTGCCCTCTGCCCCGGCAGACACCACCTTGCCCGCCACGGGTGCTGCTACCGCTGCCCCTTGCGTGCAGGCATAGTCCACGCCGTTGTGGGTGCGCCAGTCTCCAAGGGTCTTGTTATACACCAGCTCATCGCCGCTGAAGGCGTTGAGCACGCGCCCCGGCATAGAGGGCGCGGCGGCAGGCTGCGCCGAACTGCTGGCAGGCGAGGATGCGCCTTGCAGTGCCGAGGGTTCGCGCAGCGAACCAGAGCCAGACTGCGCACCAGAGGATGCCCCAGAGGGCGTCTGCTGCGGCACATCTGCCTTGCTGTTTGCAACGTCGGTCACGGGCTGCTGCCATGTGGTATCCTCCTGTGCGTCCCAGTCCGGTTCTGTTTCCGGGGTGGTCTGTTGGGTGGTGCCGGGGGCGTTTAGTCCATCCAGACTTTTTTGCAGTTCTGCCCGCAGGGCGCGCACCGCCCACACCCCTGCCGCAGCCGCAGCCAGCAGGCTTGCGGTCAGCAGCAGAGCAAAGCCCTTGCCGTGCAGAAATTTTTTGATCTGCTCCATGCTTGTTACTCCCATCTGTTCGTTTTGTGTACGGGAACTTTTCTGGGCTTAGTGTGGGACAGCGGTGGGCAGTTTATGCAAGGGGGCAAAAAAGACACGCAAAAAGGCTGAGCAACCGCTTTTTTGCAGCTGCTCAGCCCTGCTGTATCCCGTTTTTGGTTACTTGCGCGCGATCATTTCGGTATAGGCCAGCACCAGCGGGCCTACGCCCTTGGCATCGTTGCAGACCACCGGCTCGCTGAAGTAGTAGGCCAGAGAACCGTCACGGTGATCCTTGCCGCCCAGACCCGCCACAAGGCAGATGCCGTCCAGCTGCAAGCTGCCGTCCGGGTTCTTGGACAGATACCGGTCACAGGTGCCGTAGAAAGCCTTCTCCGCCCATGCAGCCATGCGTTTGGGCAGATAGCCCAGACGCACGCCCTTGAGCACGGCATAGGCAAACAGGGCGGTGCCGCTGGTTTCCAGATAGTTGCCCTCGGCCTCCGGGTGGTCGATGACCTGCCAGAACATCCCGCTCTGCTCGTCCTGGAACTTGTGCATATCCTCCACAGCCTGTTTGAGCATGGCCATGATGCCGCGATACTCGTTGTACAGCTGCTCGTCCATGCGCTCCAGCACATCCACCATTGCCACAAGGAACCAGCCCATGGCGCGCAGCCAGAAGTTGGGGCTGCAACCGGTCTCGGGGTCTGCCCAGTACATCTGGCGGCTCTCATCATAGCCGTGGTAGTACAGGCCGGTCTTTTCGTCCCGCATGTGCTTTTTGATGTTCATGAACTGCTTGTAGCTGTCGATGCAGCCCTGCATCTTGTTAAAGCGGGTCTCGTACTCCATGTAGAAAGGCTGTGCCATATAGGTGCCGTCCAGCCACACCTGCCACGGGTAGATGTCCTTGTGCCAGAAGTTGCCCTCCTTGGTGCGGGGCTGGGTGAGCAGCTGGCTGCGGATGGTGTCGATGGCCTTGCGGTACTTCTCGTCCCCGTAGATATCATACAGAATGAACAGGTTCTTGCCCTGATTCACGTTGTCCAGATTGTACTCCTTGGGGTCGTAGGTCTTGATGGAGCCGTCCGGCTGCACAAAGTAGTCGATGAACTCCTTGGAAAACTCCAGATACTTCTCGTCGCCGGTGGTCTTGTACAGGCTCAGGCAGGCGGTGATCATGCAGCCGTCGATGTAGTTCCACTTGTTGGGCTTGCCGCTGCGCACCTTCTCGATGTTCCACATCGGTGCCTCAGCGCTGGAATTGGCGATCAGGTAGTCCACATAGTCACCCAGCATGGACAGGATCTCTTCATGGGTCATGGGTCAGTCCTCCTCAAAATGTCCTACGTTGGCAAAGTGCAGCCGCTCGCCCTCGTAGCCCTCGATCTTCACGTTGTGCAGGTCGATCTCCTTGACGTTCTCGGCATAGATAGCCAGCTTTTTCACCAGCGGACGGTTGTCGGCCATGGCAGCCTGTCCCTCCTTGGCGTTGGGGTCAAAGGTGATGCTCACATCCCGCATGGTCACCCGCTCGATGGGCTGCTCCGGCAGGCCGTCGAAGTAGCAGCCTGCAAACTGGGCATCGGTAGCCACGATATTCTCCATGGTCAGGCTGCCCAGCTTGGGGGTGTACTCGTCCACCGGCATCGGCTCGCGGCACTGCACATAGGGGCCGTGGCCATCCGGGTCGCAGAAGTAGAACATATTGATGACAAAGGGTGCCTTGACGCCCCGCATCTCCACGTTGCGGAACACCAGCCCGTCAATGACGGCGGTGTTGCCGCGGCCCCGGCGGGTCTTGACGCGCAGACCGCGGTCGGTGTGGTCCATCAGGCACTGGGTCACCACCATATCCTTGACGCCGCCGCTCATCTCGCTGCCGATGACGATGCCGCCGTGACCCTTGTCCAGCAGGCAGTTGCGGATGACGGTATGCTCACAGCTGCGCTTCAGCTTCATGCCCAGAAAGACCTTGCTGGCCTTCATGGCGATGCAATCATCGCCCACATGGATGTTCATGCCGATGATGCGGATATACTCGCAGCTCTCGGGGTCGATGCCGTCCGTGTTGGGGGCGTTGTAGGGGTTGTTGATGTTGAAGTTGAGCAGGTCGAGGTGCT
>ONZW01001461.1_pt1 | contig 10572 bp, 2 predicted proteins | sample 1671071 | NCBI WGS metagenome assembly ONZW01 (sample SAMN06348119, study PRJEB24527) | human gut metagenome | biome: human gut; feature: ankylosing spondylitis patient; material: feces | host: Homo sapiens | place: China | collected 2015-10
AATCGCCGGCGAAGGCCAATGTGCAGGTCGCCGCGACGGCGCTTGGCGGCCGTGACTTTGAGGGTCAGGTCACCAAGGAGATCAACGGCAAGACCTACATCCTGATCGGCAACGAGCAGCAGCTGCGTGCGATTGGTTCCGGCAAGAAGGTTATTGGCCGTATCAACAAGGTCACGCAGACCTGCACCGGGCAAGGACTCTCTGGCTACCACTGGGTAGATGGCGCGTCGTCCACTGAATACGCCGGTGACGCCGATCTTGCCGATTCGGATACCTTGCGCAATGCTGCTGCCTCCGACTATGACAATTCGCTGGCGATATGTCATACGAAAGTGGACGCTGATAAGACCCGCACCAGGTATTACGGCGTGGGTGCTGATGGTACGCAAGCGGACTACTCTGCCGCCAACACTGGTCTGACATATTCGGCCGATGCGAATTATCTGATCTTCCGTGACATCGATTTGTCCAAGAACGCGGCGGATACCGCCAGTACTGAGTGGACTCCGCTCATGTTCTCCGGCACCATGCTCGGCGCGGTCTCTAACAGCGCAGACGCTGTGGCTAGCCTGTGGAAGGCTGTCGGCGCGGATGGCGCAAGCGTGGAGCATACCACAGCAGCTCGGCCGGTCATCAGCCATGTGGTCGTCAATCAACAGGGCAAGCAGCTGGACGTCAGCAAGCAGCAGGGCATCGGCTTCTTCGCCTCGATCACGAACAAGACCGTGATGAACAGCAACAGTCTGGGCAGCGCCGGTACGGCCGTGGTGTCGAACCTCAAGCTGCAGGATGTGTCGGTGGCGAATCATACGAGTGAATCGTATATTCCGGAGACCTTGCTCGATATGCTCACTTCGGCAGTGGGTGGACTTTTGGATCTTCTGCTTGAGGCGTTGAAACTGCTGACATTCGGACAAGTAGATCTTGTCCTCAATCTTCGAGGTCTGCTCACCCTGCACAAAGACAATCCTTCCAATCTCGCCACGGGTGCGTTCGCCGGCCGTATTTACGGCGATGCCAAGGTCACGGATTGTGAAGTGGCGGATGTTTCGGTATCCAGCGTAAGCCGTATGACCGGTGGTTTCGTGGGATATGTTGAGGGCGCAACCCGATACGATGCGGTCTCCGGCATCGTGGGAACGCTCACCAATGTACTCTCGAAGATCTTGGGTGTCATCCCATTCCTCGGGCTGGGCGATTTGGTGAACTGGTTGCTGTCCGGCACGCTCGGACTGAATGCCTTGATTCCGGTCGGCTACTACAACCCGGTCATCTCGAACAGTTCGGTGAACGGGTTCAAAAAGAACGTGGTGATCGGCAACAAGAATAATCCGCAAGCCGGCGGCTTCGTCGGTGCACAGATTGGCGCAATCATCGAGAACTCCTCGGTGACGAGCACGAACGGTTTCACCGTGCGGGCAACGCAATACGCCGGTGGCTTCGCCGGAATAAGCCGCAATGGCAATGTAGGTGGTCTGCTCAACTCGCTTGGTATTGATTTGCTGTCTGCACTGCGTCCGCAGAGCCTCATCGAGAACAGCAACCTGACCGTCGACGGCGATGGCAAGGTCACTGTATCTGCCACGGACTATGCCGGTGGATTTAGCGGCGCGATGGCCAATGCCTACGCGGTCAATAATACGATTTCAGCCACGGCTGCCGTGTCTACTGACAAATCCCACGCCGGAGGATTCACCGGATTTGCCTCCGTGGGATGGGGCCTGGAACTCGGCACGGACGATACCACGAATGCATCGCTGTTGAAACAGCTCACCAAGGCTGTGACTAAATTTCTGAGCGACAGCGATAACGGTGCAGGAGCACTGCTATCCATCGTCGGTGTGAATCCTTCTGCGATTCTCGGTACACAAATGAAGGGTTCCCTCACAGTTGCTGCCGGCGGTGATTACGCGGGCGGACTTGTGGGCGAAGGTTCGGGTACGGTGATCGGTGATTCCTCGCGGAACCGCCTTCAAAATCTCACATTCTGGTTCTGGAAGTACAACAATCCTCGTGACTTCCCACAGCAGCGTTCCACCACCATAGAAGGTCTTGAATCGGTCACGGCCACGGGCTCCTACGCGGGTGGCATCGCCGGCAATCTGCAACCGACAACGGTAGCTGGGTTGCTCAACAGTGTGGTGAAAATTGGCGATATTGCCACGCTCAAGAAGTTCGACCAGTTTGCCGCGTTCACCGTGGAGAACATGTCTGTCACCGCTCCGGCATCCGGCCTGACAGTGACGGCTGGTTCATATTATGCAGGCGGTGCCATCGGATGCGCCACCGGCGGCGACGTGACCCACACGAACCTTACCAATCTGGCCACGGTCTTGGCCAAGGGAGAAGCCGGCGGTTTTATTGGCTTCTCTGGACCAGGCGACGCCATCGGCGCTGGCGGTCTCAATGTGCTCGGGCTTATCAAGCTTTCCGGTCTGCTATCGGTTGCCCAATATTCTTCGGTTGCAGTCACTGCATCGAATGTGAACGGCATCGCCAACGGATTCACGGTCAAGGCGACCGGCAAGAACGAGAACAACGAGACCACCGATTACGCTGCGGGCGGTTTCTACGGTCAGGCCAACAGCACCAAGACCCGCGAAAGCCATGTGACGAACCTCAAGTCGGTCGCGGCCGATACCAGCACATCCGATGGCATCGCGGGTGGTTTCGTGGGCTTCTCCACCACCGGCGGCCTCGCCGACGCACTTAGCAACGCCGATGATTCCAGCGTGTTGGACAACCTCATCAAGGGCGGACTGCTGTCCGTGAACGACCTGCTCGGTGCCATGCCGTATCTGATTCCAAGCTATACGGATACCACCGTGACGTACGTCAACGGCGGTTACGTCGAAGGTGATATCGCGGGCGGCTATGCGGGAAACTTCCAAAGCGGCAAGGTCAATCAGTTCTCCGAAACCGATCTCGAGAACGACTCAACGCTGGCAGACGTGCAGTCCCGCGTTCAAGCCAACCCCGTGGCCGTTGTCAACCTTGACCATGTGACCGGCGGCGCATACGCAGGTGGTTTCGGCGGCAAGGTCGTTTCCGGCGCGCTCGCTTCGGCTGGCAACGGCGGCCTGAGTTTGCTCGGCAAATTCGGTACGGTGGATCTCGCCAACCTGTTGCAGGTGGTGCAGGGCTATGTGCCGTTCATCTCCTACGCGGGTGTGCATTCCGATGCCACCACCGTGGAGGCAACTAGCGGTAACAAGATTTCCGACCCGGATGATCCCGGCTTCACCGTTTCCGCCACCCGATTTGATCAGTCCGATACGCAATCCGGTTCCGCCGGCGGCTATATCGGATACGGTTCCGGTGTGCAGGTGTCCCATTCCAGTGTGACCCAACTGCGCCATACTGATGTCAAGGCACCGAAGAATCTGGAAACCGCCGGATCAATCAATGACACCTATCTGAGCAAAGACAGCACATATGCAGTCACCGCTGCGCGATACGCCGGCGGTTACATCGGCAAAATGGACATCGGCTCGGCGGCAGCTGTGGGCGGTGGCCTGAGCCTGCTCGGCCAGAACGTCAATCTCAACGATGTACTCAGTGTGCTGGATGTCGTCGTCTCGACGATTGAACATTCCGATGTGACCGGCGGCATCGGCGGATACTCCGTGCTGGCCGGCACGGCAGACCATAGGAACGCCAACAACAAGCCCGATCCACTGGGTATGGCCGGCGGCTTCGCCGGAGACATCGAAGGCGGCCATATTCAGGACTCGAGCTCGCATGAGTTCGTATACATCATCGGCCAGGTTTCGGCCGGCGGCTACGTGGGCACCATGCAGCCGGGAGCCGTGGCAAACGTACTCGGCGACGGCAGCGTGCTCAAGAAGCTCGTCAACCTCGACAACCTGCTCTCGCTCGTGCAGGACTTCGTGCCGACGATTCGCAACAGCTCGACCGATGCCACAGTGTGCGGCGGCGCGGTGCGCGCACAGGCGGCATCGGATACGACCACACGCCGCGGCATGGCCGGCGGCTATGCAGGTCGTAACCGCGGCGGCCATATCTGGGGCAACAACACCGCAGCATGGAAGCAGGAGAACACCGACGGCAAATACAACGGGCCGCAACGCGTAGCCTATGCCGCGCGCATCCGCAGCGTATACGGTGCCGAAATCGCCGGCGGCTACACCGGCTTCATGGAAGCGGCCGATACCGCTGAAGGCGGTTCGCTCTCCTTGCTCGGCGGTCTCATCAAGGCCGGCAACCTCGCCGGCGTGCTGTCCGTGGTCTACCCGACCGAGGAGCACACGAAGGTCACCGGTCCGCTGCGCAATATGAGTTACGACCAGTGGAAGACGTGGGTTGACAACATCGGCAAGTACGGTGCGTATGGCAAGGAATTCACCGAGGTAGCTACGGGCGATGGTGCGGTCTCTGTTACCGACCAGGATTCCCTGGACAAGTTCCTCGAATCCTACATCTTCGGATTCAACGTCGTCGCCGGTCGTGCGGAGTATCGGACCGGCGCGAACCTGCATGATTCCGGCGTCGCCGGCGGACACGTCGGCCTGATGCGCACCGGTACGATCACCGATGGCCAGTCGATGGATGTCAAGACCGTCTCCGCCATGCGCGCGGCAGGCGGCTACGCGGGCACGATGGAATCCGGCTCGGCATCCTCGTTCGGCTCCATCCAACTATTCGGAGACAAAGGCATCAAACTTGATCTGGGTCAGATGCTCGACGTGGCACAGGTATTCGTGCCTGTCATCAAATCCTCGAGCGTGGCCGGCTACCGCAAGGGTATGAAAATCACGGCCGCCGGCGAAGACATCACGCACGGCACCGGCAACGCCGGCGGTTACGTGGGTCTCGCGGTCGGCGGCCAGATCTGGGGCGATCTCAACCAGAACGGCCAGAAGCTTGCTGATGGTGTCACCGCTGCCGGTGCCAACGTCTCCAACCTGCGCAAGGTGGAAGGACGCAACAACGTCGGCGGATTCATCGGCGTGGCCACTGCCGGCGCGGTCGCGGATGTGGACACCAACGCATCCGAGGGATTCCTACAAGGAATCCTCGACTCGCTGGTATCGAACCCGGCAAGTCTGGTCAGCGTATTGCAGGCCACGGTTACGACGATTCGCGGTGCGCATGTGAGCTCGGATGACCCGGCATGGGGATACACGGTCGACGGCGCATATGAGAGCAAGGACGATAAGGGTAATACCACAACCAAGTATGCCCTGAACGCCGGCGGTTTCGCCGGCTCGCTGCAGGCCGCGATCCTCGGTGACAAGGACTCCGCCAAGGGCACCGGCAGTGAAGCGGATCCGAACAATGACCCAGCCGCACTTACAGTCACCGGGTTGCGCGCCGTTGAAAGTGGACAATACGCGGGCGGCTTCTTCGGCCTTGCCGATGTGTCCAGCGTCGCCTCCGTCGGCGGCGGCGAAGCTGGCAAGGACCAGAACACCAACCTGCTGCTCAAACTGCTCAAGGTCGGCAACGTGGGTGTGCTCGAAGCGTTCCGCACCTTCATCTACGACGGTCAGGTCAACGGCGTGAGCGACGGCATCCAGATTGTCGCCCATGATTCCACCACAAAGGGCATGCTTGACTCGAAGCGTTACACCGGTGCGGCCGGTGGCTTCGGCGGTGGACTGATCAATGGCTCTGTGAAGCAGTCTGCGGTCACCAACCTCAACAGTGTGACCGGCGTGAACTACGTGGGCGGCTTCATCGGGCATCTTGGCAAATCCGGCACGGTCGCTGCCGATAACGCACAACTCGGCACGGATGCGCTCAATCTGCTCGGTGCCACGGCCGGCGTACTTGACATCTGGGGCTCGCACGTTGGCGATTCACATGTCACCGGCATTCCGGACGGCTACACCGTCACCGCCACACACCATGGCGACGATTACGGCAAAGCCACCGACAAGGCCACTGGACGCGAGGTCGCGGGCGGATTCGTCGGCTACGCGGACCTGGCCCGAGTAAAGGGCTGCACGTCTGACAATCTCAAGAAGGTCACCAGCGGCGAGATCGCCGGCGGATTCGTCGGCGAAACCAGCCGCGCCTATCTGGTCGATACGCAGGTCAACTCGGTACTCGTGGAACTGCTCCTGCAAGTGGTGAACGCGCTGGTCAAGCTCCTATACCTCGACAAGGTGGAACAGGTCGGCGTTATTGACTTGGGCAAGTGGTTCCCGGCTATCTTCGGCAAGGTATTCGACCTCAAGGTGCTCTCGGAAGGCAATGTGCTGTACGTGAACCTGTTCGGGCTGAAGGTGAGCGTCGCCCTGTCCAAGGCCGACGCCGAAAACCAGCAGCAGACCGACGTGGCGATTGTCACCATCGGCGACAGCGTCATCAAACTGCCTTGCAGCAAAGACGGCATTGATATGGATGGGTCGGGCAGCAACCTGACCGTCCAGCTCATCAAGGGCAACCGTACTCGCGTGGAACAGTCCACCGTAACGGGCATCGCCAATGGCTATGACGTGTTCGGTGGAGGGGCAACTCAGGATACCGACGGTGTGAAGGATCTCACCACCGGCTACGCGGGCGGCTTCGCCGGACTGAACGACGAGGGCGTGCTGGCAGACGACCACATGGTCTACGCCGACACGATCCGCGGTGCCAGCGGACTGGTCGACCCGTTCTCGAACACCAAACTCAAGTCCGTATGGGACTTCAACACCATGAGCGACATCCTCGGACCGGTCGATGACGGCAACGGCGACAAGGCATACAACACCTATCGCATTTACCGCAAGGCGGCCGCGAACGCTAGTGAGGCCCGCACCTCCGCACAGGACGGCAACAAGATCTTCTCGCAGAAGAACACGGCAGACGATGCGCTGAACACCGGACTCGATCGTTGGGAAGTGAAGCTGTTCGACGTGGTCAACACATACGACAGCGGCGCTGTGCACAGTGGTGCATCCGGCGATGCTGGTACCACATGGGTTGGCATCAAGGATGCCGTGACTGTGGCTGGTGGCAGCAGCACAAAGCTCGATGCCTACCAGTCCCCGGCCAAGGCAGTGCTCATGCTTGACGTGCCCGTATCCGACAACAACGGCGGACTCACCCCCGAACCGGACGACGGCCAGGACCCATGCGGCAAGGACGGCTGCAAGACCGTGGACCTCACCCTGCAGAAGGTGTGGCGCAACGGCCAGCTGGAACGCCCCGACGCCATCACCCTCGAGGTAACCGCCACGTACACGAATGCGGCGGGCGAACAGGTCAAGGCCGGGAAGCTCGAATGCTTCAAGGACGACTGCGCCACCGAGGAGCGGGCCAACCCGTTCACGGTGACCATGACCGCCAAGGAGAACGGCTCCGCGTGGAGCGACACGTGGCGCACGAAGCTCACCGGCCTGCCGGTCGCCTTCGTTGATAAGGGTTCCGGCCCGAACGGCGAGGACGTGACGCGCTACTACACGTACACCGTCAAGGAGCTCAACATGACCTACGCCTCCGGCGACACGGACGGCAACGCCGAGACGAAGACCCCGGCCGAGGCCGGCTACTCGGTGTCCGTCAAGTACGGCACGGACAAGGACGGCAAGTATGTGGTCACCGTCACGAACTTCTCGCCCCTGCCCGAGACCGGCGGCAACGGCACGCTCCTGTTCGTCATGCTCGGCGTGCTCATGCTCGCCCTCGGCACCGCATGGTACCTGCGCGCCAACCGCATGGAACCGGCCGCGGCCGGGGGAGCGGGCGCGGGAACCGCGCTGCCGGTCGGCCGCAAACGCGGTCGGCACACCCGATAACCAGACTTCCCGCCGTCGCACGGCGGCGGGGCAACCAATGTAACCAACTCGAACCGGCCCCGACCGGGACCGGTGCAGTACAGAGAAAGGAACAGTGATGAAGTCACTGATGAAAAAGGTTTTCGCTGCCGCCGCGGCGATTGCCACCGTATTCGGATTGGCTGCGACGACAGTCGCCACGGCCAATGCGGCGGATGGTGCCACGCTGACGGTCAGCACTGCTGACGCGAAGTTCGTCGGTAAGACCGTGAACGCCTACAAGATGTTCTCCGCTACTGTGGGCGGTGAAGGCGCCAACAAGGCGGTTTCCTACACGTTGACTGATACGTGGAAGCCGTTCTTCATGGACTCCACTGCTTCCGGCCTGAACGGTGCTACTGGCGCCAACGTCAACGATAAAGCAAACGAATACGTATCCGAGCTGGCTGGTGATAATTTGGTTGCTTTCGCTACCAAGGCATCGAACTGGGCACAGACTCAGGCCAAAAACATCACGGCTGACAAGACCGCTACGGTATCTGCCGGTGCCACGAACGGCAATTACACTGCGACGTTCACTGGTCTCGACTACGGCTACTACGTGGTCGCTGTACCGGGTGCGACCTTGGCCAACACCAGCGGTCAATACGCCACGCTAGTTTCCGTTGACAGCACCAATGTGAATGCCAACATCAAGGGCAGCCTGCCTACCGTCGACAAGAAGGTACAGGTCAATGGCAATGGTGCGGACACTGCCGACGCGAAGATCGGTGATACTCTGACCTTCACCCTGACTTCCACCATTCCGGACATGTCCGCCTATGACACCTACACCTTCAACTTCAAGGATACGTTGTCCAAGGGCCTCACCTATGGCGACATTACTTCCGTTACGGTCGAAGGTGTGGATGCTCCGCTGGTCAAGGACACTGATTACACCGTCACCACCACTCCTGCGGCCGCTGGCAATACTCTTCTTACTGTCGGCATGACTGACTTCAAGAACAAGCAGCAGACTAATGCCGGTAAGAAGATCACCGTCACCTACACGGCCACGCTGAACGAGAATGCCGTCGTGGGCGGCGCTGGTAACGTCAACTCCGCAACGATTCAGTACTCCAACGACCCGAGCAGCACTGGCACCGGTGAGTCCGAGCCTGACAAGGTTCGCGTCTTCACCTACGGCTTCACCGTCGATAAGTACACTGGCGACAATTATAATGATGCCGCTACTCGACTTGCTGGCGCTGAGTTCACGCTCACTGCGAAGGGTGACACTAGTGCAATCAAGTTCGTGCAGGTCAATGCCGGTAGCGCAACTGAGGACGCTGTATACCGTGTAGCCAAGGCTGGTGAGACGGCAGGTACGACCACCACCATCACTACTCCTGCAAACGGTAAGGTTGTCTTCCAGGGACTGAAGAACGGCGAGTACACGCTCACCGAGACCAAAGCGCCGGCCGGCTACAACAAGCTCGCCAGTGCCATCGGCGTGAAGGTTGATGGCCAGAACAACGGCACTGACACCACGAATGCCACCGTCACCATCACCTACAACAACGACAATGGCAACGACTACAACCAGACCGCATCGAACGGTGTCATCCCGGTCCAGAACAAGTCCGGTGCTATCCTGCCTGGCACTGGTGGCATGGGTACCATCGCCTTCACGGTGATTGGTGTGCTGGTCATCGCGCTCGGCGTTGCCTGGACTCTCAAGCGCAAGAACGCCTGACGAGCATGGCCGTGTTTTGGGCGTGAAAGGCATACGCCTGCTGCGCCCAAAACATGGTTTCCTCGCGAAAAGAACGCTCGATGAAACGACTGCGCAACATCCTGCCCTTACTGGTCATTCTCGGTGGAATGCTCATTCTGTTCTATCCGACGATCAGCAACTTCCTCATTATGCGCAACGCCAGCCGCGCCGTAAATAACTACGACGCCAGCGTTGAAGCATTGAGCCAGGAACAGTACCAGAAGGTGCTGGATGCTGCGCACGCCTATAACGAAAAGCTCGCCCAGAACGATGCAGGAGAGACCGACGCTCTTGCCAGTGCCGTCAATTCCGCATCCACGGACGAGGAATACAACAGTCTGCTCAATATTGACGGTGACGGCATGATGGGATACATCACTGTGCCTAAGCTCGAGGAGACCTTGCCGATTTATCACGGCACTTCCGAGAAAGTGTTGCAATCCGGCATCGGACATCTCGAACAGACCTCACTGCCAGTTGGTGGCGCGTCCACTCATGCGGCGCTGTCTGGCCACCGGGGCTTGCCCACGGCAAAACTGTTCACGGACTTGAACCTTATGAAAAAAGGCGACAAGTTCTACATCACAATACTTAAAGACACGTATGCGTATCAGGTCGATAAGATCACTACCGTTCTGCCGACCGATGCCAAACAACTGGCGATTGAGCCCGGCAAGGATTTGGTCACGCTCATCACCTGCACACCGTATGCGGTCAACACGCATCGGCTGCTGGTGCGCGGTCATCGTATTCCATACACACCACAGCAGCAGAATGACGCCAAATCCACATTCCACGTGGACATTCCGCTGCAGTATTTGTTGCCGTCTCTTGCACTGATTGCCTTGCTTATCGCATGGCATTTGTGGCAGCGGCATGAGCGGCGACGCCGGCAGAGTGGGAGCGCCAAGGTCGCATCCGGTGATTCTGACTCCGCAGCCATCGAGCCGGACGGTGACTTGCCTCCTCAGACAGCCAATACAAATAATCAATCACATTCATCACGGCGGAAAGGACCGGGCAGACATGTTAGACCTGCATAGCGGAAGCGAGTATGGTGCGGCGCGCATTGCTGCCATGATTGCCGCC
>ONZW01001464.1_pt1 | contig 10541 bp, 9 predicted proteins | sample 1671071 | NCBI WGS metagenome assembly ONZW01 (sample SAMN06348119, study PRJEB24527) | human gut metagenome | biome: human gut; feature: ankylosing spondylitis patient; material: feces | host: Homo sapiens | place: China | collected 2015-10
GCATTATAGAGATAGAAATCCTTAAAACCAGTTGCTTTTCTTATCTCCTTCAGCCCATAAGAAGGATTGTGAAGCCAGGTTGTGACCTCGCATTCCGGGAAGGACGTTTTCAGTGCATAGAGGGCCGTCGTATTGGGTGAACCGGCAGAACACAAAGCATCCAAACCTGTTGTTCCGAGCCGAGACACTACTTCCGCATAAGTGATACCTTTGAGACGGGCAATCGGCAAAGAATATTTATAGCCCCACAAATAGACCACAGACATGTTGTCGGGAGTAGTAACTTCCACCGGATTCCATTTACTATCATACCTATAAGAAACAGTTCTTTTCTCAGGATACAAACTACTATATTCTTCACTGGACTGCAAGGTGAATTTAGAAAAGACGTCCCCATACGTATTATTCAGATACAGCGTCGCTCCTCCCGATGTTCGTTGGTAGTTCTGTACAGCATCAAGCACGTTATTAGCCTTGAATTCATCTTTGTAGGAAGAAACATCCGCTGCATAAGCATAGCTTTCCATTACATAGCCCGAACGGCTGGTACTTGTGCGGCAAGTAGCTATCTGGTTACGACTGTTGTAGGTATACAGTTTTTCCTGCGTCACCGGTACACCATGGGCATATTCCGTCGAAACTTCCCGTTTTAACCGTATATCATAGGTAAGATGCGGATATAAAGTTATCTCAAAACGTCCGTGATAAGCCAATGGATTTCTAAAGCTCACCGTCTGTCCTCCGATGTTTTCATTATAGGTGATACTGCCGGAATAGCAATTAACCGGACCCACATAGTTGTCCCTTACACGGATGTTGGTCAATTCTTGCCACTTGTTTGCAATCTCATATTCATAGGTGTCTTCCCATACCAAGATATTACCGGCATCATAGATGCTCTTTTTCAGTAGTCGCCCATTATAGTTGGCAGGCATATAAGCCAAGGTAGCATCATAATCCTGGCCGGCTATGTTACTGAATACGAGTTCCTCTCTCCCCGCATCCAGAAAATCGCGCTGCTTGACGACACGGCTGTAACCTACAGGATTGGCATTGGGCGCAGAAGCTGGTGGAGTTTGCGCCTGAGCATAAAAACGGCGGAAAGTGTGGTAACTGGTAGAAGGGCGTATCACTCCTTCAGGAGTTGTGGTATAGCTTCCGCGCCGGACATTAAAATCATCATAGGACTTGACTGAGAACATCAGAATGCCAGAGGTCTTGTGATTCTCGCTTTCATACAAGTAACCGGTACGTTCCAACACTTCACCTGTATTATTCTTTTTAGTAATGGTCTTGATTCTCACTCCTCCGCCAACTTTCTGCAATGTGTCTTTGTTTACTGCAGTTCCACCGCCTCTATAGGTCAAAGTAGCAGAACTGGCATTGCGGGTAGAATAACCTTGATTGGTAACTGCAGAACTCAATGTACTTGTCAGGACATAATCTCCCGCTTCCAATGTGAACGACTCGTTGACATGATACACATGCCCACTGGTATTTTGTGAAGTCACTTTGTACGATTTAATGACACTTCCTCCGGCACCGAGTTTCCGCAAAGTGGTTCCGGAGCCGATGACTTGATTGACTTCATAATCGGGAAAATTGACTTGAGCATCCACCGTCACTACCTGCGTGGTGGGCAGAGTGAAAGTAGCGGAAGGCGTCACTATCAGGTCGTTGTTGTTGACAGTATTGACACCTTTGACTTGTGCGTCATACTTATTCAAATCCTCTGCAGAAATGAAACGATTGTCTCCTACAAAAGTGTGAGGTTCAAACTCAAACTCCACACTGCCGCCCGTAGGATATGTGATTTTCTTCAGCATATTGGCCGTAATATACTCCCGGCTACAATTTCTGACAGCGGTAGAACCGGATAAAGGAACATTCGTCAAACCTTCCAGGGAGGGAATCAATGTATGAACACGGTTTGTAAGCGTGGAAGTATTCTGCTGTCCATTGTAATATCCCCAATAGTCTATGGCAAAAGAAGTCTTATAAGGCAAGTTCACAGCTTCATTATAAGTGAATGTATGCTTTTCACCCTGCGAAGTGCCATTTTTTCGAAGTACAGAAAGCAGTTTCAGACGTTTACGAAGTACGCTGGTGGGTATGGTAGACGACGACCCATAATCGTCCGATGACAAGTAATTACCGCCGACTGATTGTTCGGGACAAATGAAGTAATCATAATTGAACTGGTAAAAATACACATCCTTCCCGTCCAACTTACTCTTTATTTTCATGTTTGTCAGTTTTCCGGTAGTTCCCGGATAGCGGTCTTCACGACTTCCCATCTCGAAAATCACTTCTTCCGTATCGGTTTCTATCTTGCTTAAATAGCAAGTCTGTGAAATGCCGGCAGTAAAGTCCCGTTTTATATAGTCATTGTCCGGAGGAGTACCTACGGTATAATACTCCGACATAACAGGCACCGAATAGCAACTGGCGGTAACATAGGTTAGAGTGATAGTATGTCCCGTCACATCCGTCATACTTGTCAGCATATAAGTCAAGGGAGCATTGGAAGTTACAAATGCATAAGGCCTGAAGGCATAAGATGTGCCTGCTTCATCTGTAATGATCACTTTTTCAGCACTATGCCACACTTTGCAATTCATCCTGGAACCGATAATGACAGGAGTCTGATTTTTGGGGTGCAAGAAGTATTTGAATGATCTTCCTCCGGGCAATGCAACTTCAAATATATCTCTTTCACCTTGCCCTATAAGGCCTTCATTAATAATTCCATTGGTCGTATTACTCGTATTGGGGTCGAACATTAAATTTCCCCACAAATTCATCAGTTCCTCGGTACCCGAACGGTAGTTCAACGTATCAGCACTCTGTACTTTCCAGTGATATTTTATTTTCTCCCATTCAGCCCAAGTAGCAAATGTACCGGAGGTCGCGTCTACCTTGCCCACAGCATTAAGGTTGACGCACCCTCCTGCCAAAAGATTCCAACCAAGACCTACCCACGTAGCTTCTTGAGCCACCTTGACTCCGCTCGCATGATAAGACAACGTAATGGGTAGTTCTATACGCCCACATTTAAGGGTATATAGCGGTATAGAGATATCAGGCGTTCCTGTGTATTCACTTACAGGAATGTTTCCATACAATTTGCATACCTGCCGCTTCGGGAATAGCAGGTACATAATCATTTATCCGCAGAAGATGATTATTCATATCTCCACCGTCCTGTGCACGTACCGACTGCGTTGTACCACATAACATAAGAAGAGCTAACAATACTTTTATTCTATTTTTCATATTCAATGAAATTTATATATTTCTTAAATAAGTGCGCCTGAAGTAGGTATTTCGGCTTCCGGCACACTTTTTTAGTTTTGTAATACTGTTTTTACAGTGGCATCGCCTGCACGCCCAGCACACTGGCTATGGTGGCAATGATGGTACCCACAATTTTCAAGATATCTTTCCAGGTTTCTTTGCTTATTTTCATAATTCCATGTTTTAAAGATGATTGTTCTAAAATTCTTTACTTACCTCGAAGCACGGACACTGCTTCACCCACTCCCACGGCTCCACCGTCCCATCTCCGTCCAAATCGGGACTGAGGTCGCGGTGGCCGCATACACGGGCGTTCCGGAACTGTTGTAGCAGCTGGTACACCAGCAGGTGCAGGGCCGAACGCTGCTCCGGCGTACGGGTATCCTTCGGATTTCCCCGGGCATCCAGCCCGCCTTCGTAGCAGATACCTATCGAATACTTGTTGTGACCGCGGCAATGCGCACCGGGCAGTTCCAGGGAACGGGTTCCGAGCACGGTACCGTCTCTCCGGATATAGTAGTGATAGCCCGTCGTGCGGAAGCCACGGCGGCGGTGCTCTGCCTCCAGAACCTCGGAAGTAAGCGTACAGCCCTCCCGCGTGGCGCTGCAATGCACCACGATGTAGTTGATTTTTCGCATAAGATTAGTTAGTGATTAATGATTGAAGATTAGTAATTTATGATTTGACGATTTACGATGTACGATTACTTTTCGTATCATAAATGCCTGCATAGGCGCGGTTATTTAGCAGTACGAATTTCAATCGTACATCGTAAATCGTCAAATCGTAAATGGCCTTATCCCAACGGATTTTCACCTTGGTCACCGTCGTTACCGCCCGAGCCACCGTCGTTGCCGCCCGAACCTGCCGTGTCCTGAAGGTCGAAGCGCACGCACTTCACCCCGGTCACCAGCGAACGGGTAGACACCGTATGGTCCAGATTACGCTTGGAGGTGGGCAGAAAACGCACTCGTAGTGTGGACTGGGTAGCCGACACCTTCAGAGGGTCTTCCACACCGTTCATGGTGGACTTCATCGTAAGGCGGAAAGTACCCAGACCGTCCAGCGTCACGCTCTCGGAAGACTGCAGGTGGCGAGTCATCACGGTCACCAGGTTGTCGATGACATTCTTCGAGTCACCCGTAGAGAGGGAAGACAACTCCGCAATCTCCTTAGCCACCTGCTCGGTGTCCACATTCCCCGTCAGCACCACGCGGGGATAGAAAAGCTTCTTGCCCTCTTTGTTGGCAAGAACCGACTGAAATGATTTGTAAATTACTGGCATAGTAGTTTTGTTTTAAAAATTAATAGTTTGTCTTGAAATTCAAGGATTCGTTTTTTTCAAATGAAACAACATTGTTTTATTTTCGTGTATTAAGCTTAACCACATTGCAAAGATAACGCTATCCGGAAAAGTGTGCAAATTAAAAAAACCGTTTTTCTTCATGAAATTATTCACAAATCGAAAACTTTACTTACAGCACAGGCTCAGCAGGTATCGCCCCGGTTGCCGTATCTTGCCATGACTCTCGCGCAAGGCATAGAAGCCCTTCCACAAAGGGTGGCCGATAGCACCGAAATTACTTTTGAGGATAATGGCATACTGCTCTTGCGGAGGAATATGGAACTGCTTCAGATTGAAAAGCAACCCGTCCAGGTTGCGGTCCGTGCCATCCTGCGGCGGTTGCAGTTGCTCTATTTTCCGAAGATATTCCCCCTCCGCGGATGGCACATCCGCGCCCTCAGTGCCCCCGGTTCCGGGGGAACTATGGAGGAGGGGATTTTCTTTGCTGTGTTGTGATGTGCTATGCTCTGCTGTGCTATATGTACCCGATGTCGCATTTTCGGGCTTAAATGCTGCACTTTCGGCAGCGGACGGCACGCTTCCATTGGCAGACGGCACTCTCCCGGCGGCAGTCGGCGCGGCCTCGTCATCGCTCTGAGAATCATCCACCAGACAATAACGTGTGTCTATGGCGGAAGATTTCCGGCGCTTGGTACTGAACAGATACTGCCGCTGTATCTCGGCAGAAGTCAGGATGGCGTATTTGCCGAAAAGGGCGGCATTGAAAATGCCGTACTCCACAGCCAGGGCAAGAATGCGCTTCACGTCGGCAGCCGTCTTTTCATAGAGGCAGGCGGAAAGGTCTTCGTAGAAAAGCTCGTCGGCACACACGTAATAGCCTTCGTCGGCATAAATGCAGGAGAGGGCGCCCAGCAGAATGGCAAAGGAGCCGTCACCCTCACGTTTCATGATGCGGCGCACCAGACGGTCGTGCATGAAGTCTGTGTTCAAGGGGAAATAGTCAAGTCCCCGTTTTTTGATTCTGGACATGGTCTGATTGTAGTTGATAGTGGATAGATTATAGTTCACCTGCTTCGCATAGGCGTTTCCGCTTGCGGAGCACGCTTTCGCGTACTACCTTCAAAGCATTCAGAATAAGATACATACGAAGAGTACAGTCCGAAATTTCAGTGATGACCGGATAACGGAGGGGATTGCTTGCTGGAAGTGAGCGACGGTAGCGGGCGTTGCTCATCGCCCTACGGCATTCCTTGCAATAATTGTCGGGGGCAAGCGTACGCTTGTCTACATAAAAAGAATCAACGGGCAGTTCTCTGTGGCAACATCCACAGAAACGAACATTTTTTTCAATAATCTGTTCCATAACCATTTTTTGTTAAGAATTAGTACAATAATATTTTTTCGGCACGCCCCTGCCAAAGATGCTTGTAGGGGCTGTTTGCTGGAAGTATATATCCAGCGTATTCTATCTATACATCCAGCGCGTTGCATCTATACTTCCAACGCACCTCATCTATACATCCGGCAAGGCGGATGCCCATTTTTTCAAATTCGTAAGTATTTTTGCTAAATTCGGATGCTTCCGGATAAAAGACCAGATGTGTATTTTCCATAAATCCCTCCCTTTTATTTGCATTTATAAAACATGATATGTATTTTTGTCCCAACAAAGATAATACTGTTTTCATTTATAAAACAAACAAATCGAGAATTAAATTCTTAAATAAGACGTAAGACAGTATAAATAAGGAGATAATAATTTCTGAATAATTTACACGTAAAAAACTGAAGAATATGGCGAATGACAAAGACCCGGTATTTTGTGCGGCAGACATCATAAAACGTGCCAAACTGGCGAAAGAATTCAAGACAGACAGCGAACTTGCCGCCTTTCTGGGTATATCACGCTCCACACTGAGCAACTGGAACGCCCGCAACAGCATCGACTTCCCCCTGCTGCTGGGCAGCCTGGACGACGTGGACTACAACTGGCTGCTGACGGGAAAGGGCTCGCCTGCACATCATTCAAAATTCTGTGACAATGACTTGGTACAAGGTGAAGTGGAAATACTTCACACACCGAAAACAACCGACCCTATGGACGACCGTAGCGTGACCCTCTATGACATCTCTGCCGCCGCCAACCTGAAGACACTGCTGGCTGACCGCCCGCAGTACGCCTTGGGGCGGATTGTAATTCCCAATATCCCTGTGTGCGACGGTGCCGTCTACGTCTCGGGCGACTCGATGTATCCCATCCTCAAGTCCGGCGACATCGTAGGCTTTAAGTCCATCCGCGACTTCACCGACGTCATCTACGGTGAAATGTATCTCGTCTCCTTCGAACGGGGCGGCGACGAATACCTGGCAGTGAAATACGTCAACCACTCGGAACGGCCGGACTGCATCCGCCTGGTGAGCTACAACAACCACCACGACCCCATGGACCTGCCGCTGGCGGCAGTCAATGCAATGGCCATCGTGAAGTTCTCGATAAGGAAGAATATGATGATGTAGAGGGCGGCATTATCACCGGAAATTTCGTAAGAAAGCTCCTGGCAAGGATCATTTAACAAGCAAACAGAGAAATTATACAAAAAAAGCTTGTAATTTATTCTTTTATCTTATTTTTGCGATGCCATAGGCATAATAATAAGTATCCGGAAAAAAACATGCTTATTCCATCCAATAGAACAAAGAGGGAGTGCATTCTTTCAAGGTTATGTTTTCTAGTGCTTTCAGTATGGGTGTCCCTACCTTCCGCAGCACAGAACAATCCCTACAAGATAGACGATGCACTCTACCCCATCTACCAGCGGGCTTCCAAGCAGGCACGCCAGCAGGAGGGGTTGCTGGTGGCCGACACTTTGTATCAACAGGCTCTGAAGCTCGGTGACAAAAAAGCACAATGCCTGGCATACATCATCCCCCTGCAGTTCTATATATCCCAAAAAGATGATAGCAAAATAGAAAAGGCATCCACTGACCTGAAAGAGATTTCACGTGCCAATAACTATCTGCAATATTATTATCACGCTTGGAGCAGCGAAATCATCTACTTCCTGAACCAACAACGCTCATTGCTCGCCTTGCAGAAAGCGGAAAAAATGAAAAAGCAAGCTTTTGCCGACAGATACCCTTACGGTATCTTCAGCTGTATCCGAACCATGGGCCATATCTACAAATCACGCGGAAACTTCGACCTCTCCGCCCAATACTATCAGGAAGCCTTGGACTATATGCTGAAGAATATGCCCGACCAAGATCCCAGCCAACTATACTCAAGCCTTGCCGAATATTACCGTAACACCCAAAAAGATTACGCCACCGCACTGGACTATTGCGAAAAAGCCTTGAAGAGCGCCAAAACAGAACGGAACATAGCCCAAGCCATGATAGAGAAATGCCTGGTACTATTCCGGCAGGGACGTATAGATGAATTCAACGACTGCTATAAAGAAGCCGTACAAATGGCGGACCGTTGCAAGCTCTCTGCCAGCGTTTCCCTACTGATAGCCCACATCAGCAAGAACATACTGGACAAACAGTATGAGCAGGCCCATGCCCACGCTGACCAATTGTCCGAGAAAGGCTTGCAACAACATGCCTACATTTACGAATGCGCCAAAGACTATCCCAATGCCATCAAATATCTGAAAAAATACCACCAGCAGTTGGATTCGACGAACAATCTCCTGCAACTGTCGGACATCGCCGAACTGAACACCCAGATAGGCGCCGAACGTCTGAAAATGGAAAACATACAGGCCACCTCGCGCTACCGCATCACTCTTTTCAGCATTGTCACCGGCTTTTTGCTGTTATCCCTGCTTTTCCTGATGCTCTACCTCCACCGCAAACGTAAAGTCAACCTCGAACTATGCCACAAGAACGAGGAACTTTCCGAAGCGCGCGACCAAGCCGAAGCAGCCAACAAGGCAAAGAGCATCTTCCTGCAGAACATGAGTCACGAAATACGGACACCGCTCAACTCTATCGTGGGCTTCTCACAACTCATCACTTCCCCCGACGCGAACCTTTCCCAAGAGGAAAGGCAGGATTTCTGCCATCTCATACAGCACAATTCCGACCTCCTCCTTACACTGGTGGGGGACATCCTCAGCGCAGCCGAGTTGGAAAGCAACAGATACACCATGAAGATAGCGCCGCACAGTTGCAACAAGCTCTGCCGGGAAGCCATAACCACCGTTGAACACCGCAAGCCCGAAGGCGTGAAGCTCTACTACACCTCCGAAGTGGACGACTGCTACGAACTGAGCACCGACGGGCAACGTGTGTGCCAGATACTCATCAACTTCCTTACCAATGCAGAGAAACACACCACACAAGGCGAAATCCGCCTGCACTGCTCCCTCACAGAGCATCCCGGATACGTCACCTTCTCCGTCACCGATACCGGTACCGGCATTCCCCCGGAATACTCGGAAACCATCTTCGAACGCTTTGAAAAGGCCGACAACTTCGGGCAAGGCACCGGTCTGGGACTCAATATCTGCCGCCTCATCGCCGAACGGCTGAAAGGGAAAGTGCTGCTGGACAAGGAGTACAAGGAGGGGGCAAGGTTCGTGTTTGTACTGCCGGTGAAAAAATCCATTTGAAGAGCAAGACCAAAACAACAAAGGCTGCCTCTTCTGCATCCTCCGAAACATCGGTATCTGCAGAAGGGCAGCCTTCTATATAAATAGCCGTAAAGCTATGCTGATTATAAACCGAATGCGGCTTTCACCTTGTCCACATAATCCAGCTTCTCCCAGGTGAAGAGTTCCACTTCAATGTCCTTGTTGCCTTCGTAGCGGCTCTTGAAATGCTTGACGATGGTCTGCGGCTCGCGGCCCATGTGTCCGTAGGCGGCAGTCTCCTGATAGATGGGGTTGCGCAGTTTCAGGCGGTCTTCTATTGCCTTGGGGCGAAGGTCGAACAGCTCGTCAATCTTACGGGCAATCTCACCGTCGCTCATATTGACGTGGCTGCGGCCATAAGTATCTACGAAAATATTGATGGGGCGTGCCACACCGATGGCGTAACTTACCTGCACCAGCATTTCGTCGGCAACGCCGGCAGCTACCAGATTCTTGGCAATGTGGCGGGCTGCATAAGCTGCGCTGCGGTCTACCTTAGAGGGGTCCTTTCCGGAGAAAGCGCCGCCGCCATGGGCACCCTTGCCGCCGTAGGTATCTACGATAATCTTGCGTCCCGTCAGCCCGGTGTCACCGTGAGGACCACCGATTACGAACTTGCCCGTGGGGTTGACGTGGTATGTGATACGGTCGTTGAACAGTGCCAGCACCTTTTCATGATGGATGGAAGCAATGACACGCGGCATCAGAATCTCGATTACATCCCGGCGGATTTGGGCGAGCATTTCCTCGTCGGCCTTCAGCTGGGCGGCATCGCTGTCGTCGGCAGGCTGTACGAAGTCGTCGTGCTGGGTGGAAACTACGATGGTATCGATGCGTACGGGTGTGCCGTTGTCATCATATTCGATGGTCACCTGGCTCTTGGCGTCGGGACGGAGGTAGGTCATCACCTTGCCTTCGCGACGGACATCTGCCAGCACTTGCAGGATGCGGTGTGCAAGGTCCAGTGAAAGCGGCATGTAATTCTCCGTTTCGTTGGTGGCGTAGCCGAACATCATCCCCTGGTCTCCGGCACCTTGTTCCATGGGGTCCTGTCGCTCCACGCCGCGGTTGATGTCGGGGCTCTGCTCGTGGATGGCGCTCAGCACGCCGCACGAATTGCTCTCGAACATATACTCGCCTTTGGTATAGCCGATTTTCTTGATTACTTCGCGTGCGATGAGAGGCATGTCAACGTACGCTTTGGTTTTCACTTCTCCAGCCAGCACTACCTGACCGGTAGTAACCAGAGTTTCGCAAGCTACTTTCGAACTGGGGTCGTAGGCCAACAGTTTGTCAA
>ONZW01001473.1_pt1 | contig 10458 bp, 3 predicted proteins | sample 1671071 | NCBI WGS metagenome assembly ONZW01 (sample SAMN06348119, study PRJEB24527) | human gut metagenome | biome: human gut; feature: ankylosing spondylitis patient; material: feces | host: Homo sapiens | place: China | collected 2015-10
GCAGCACACCGATACCGCTGAACAGCAGCGTACCGAAACCGCCGGTGACAGGCAGCGTAAAGCCCGCGCGGTTGACGATTTCAATCGCTGCGCTGGGATCCGCCACAGGCGCGGTATCTCTCGTATAGTTTGTGGTATTTGTTTCAGCCTTGATTTGGTTGCCATTATCGTCATATGTCTTGGTGGTTGACCATGTAGCAGCATAAGTAAGGTTCAGTTTTGCATCCACAGGCTTAGACAGCAGGTTGTAGCCGTTCACGGTCTTGGTCTCGACCAGTTTGTAGGTGCCGGAGGGCAGACCCGCTGCGGAGACGTAGCCGTTTTCGCCCGTTGTAAGGGTCTTGACCTTGATCCAATTTTCAGCAGAGTTAGTGGTCAAGCCCAGTTTTACGGCATCGTCACCACTGATAGCGGCGTATTCTTGGCCGCAGAAGGGATACTTACTATTTCCATTCAGCGTTTCCGTATCCACCTTCTTGTACAGGTCAAAGGTAACGTCCTTAAGACCCGCTCCGTCCTTGGTGCCGCCCTTGGCAGTCTTGTGGATGTTCAGACCAAAGGTGTAAACAACGCCCTTGTCCGTGATTTCGTAGGGCTTGTTGCCGCCGGTTTCATCCGTCAGGTTGGTTTTGCGAGAATAGACGATCTTGGCAGTGTTCACGTTGCCGTTTCCGGCAACAACTGCACCACTCTGAACGGTAGCGGTATAGGCAATGGTAATTTCGCCGCCGGCAACGCCAGTCAATGCACTCGGCGTAAAGGCAACCGTCATAACGGAGTTGTTGGCATCTGGTGCAACAGTAATGGTGTAAGCACTCTTAGCAAGGGTTACATCGCCGCCAGCATTATTCTTGCCGCTGATTTGTACGCTGCCCTGATTCTGAACCAACTGTGTTTTAACCGTGGTATCGGTAACCGTAAAGGTTTTCAGGCTGGTGATGTTTTCAGGGACTTTGATAGTCAGGGTATACGGCACGGCATCGCCAACACCGTAATCGGCTTCATGTGTATTTGCGGTGCCGTCGCGCTTGGTGACGGTCTTTACAATATCGGGCTTGTAGTTCGTAACGGTCAAAGTGGCGTGGGTGCTGTCGATGGTAAAACTTGCGTCATCCACCTTACCGGCAATGGTATCGTCAACTTTCACAGCCTTACCATTCTCGTTAATGTCAAAGTAGAATTTGCCGGTGGTGTTCAGGATATAGCCCTTGTCATTTCCGTCGGTATAACCTGTTTCTTGCAGGTAGTAGCGGCCTTTGGCAAGGTTATCTAAAGTGATTTTGCCATTCGTATCCGTGGCAACGTCAGTTTTTACCGCAGTATAGTCATTATCTGTGTCATTCTTCTTGTTCAGGGTGAATTTGACGCCTGCCAGCGGTGTTGTTGTACTTCCCTGTTTGCCTTGCTTGACAAGGTTTACCGTGCCTTTGGCAATGTTGTTTTTGGGGTAGACAGTCACATCATACAGCCATTCTTTTTGATTTTGGTTATCAGCGCCCGTAGTCTTGTCGCCAATGCGGGTCATAGGAATCGAAACCAAGAAAGGCTCTACGGGCATGGTAACAGCCTGCGGGGTTTTGGTTTCAATTACAAGGTACATACCGACAGGCAGTTCGGTGAAGGTAGCCTTGCCGTTTTCATCTGTACGCACTTCTGACTTATAAGCAGTAGCATAAGCAGTTTTCAGCCCTGCTGCCGTCTTATTCTCAGCATAGTTAGTAAAGTAGTCCTTAACATCTACCTGATCGGCAGTTGTGTTATCATTATAGTAGGCAAGCAACGTATTTGTATCCATGACCTGATAGAGGGTAAAGCCTGTATCCTTCAATGCTGCCCCCTGCGGACTCACCATTGTTTCGCCATCACCGGCAGTACCTGCATTTCCGCTACTATCCAGTGCCCGCTTATAGATGGTGATAGAGCCTTTCTGGTTTTTGTCAATCGTGCTTGTGCTTGTCTTAGGCATCGCCCCCGCCGTCGTCGCCCCTTCCGCCATGGCGGGCATGGCGCAAAGGCTCAGGGTCAGGGCGGCGCTGAGGATTGCGGTAAATAAACGTTTCAGTTTCATTTTGATGCATACCTCTTTTTTCTATGTTGGTTTGTGTAGAGGGGTGGGGGTCAGGAACGTCTGCCCCCTTTCTTATTGTATCGGAACACCAGCACCAGCAGCACAGCCACCAGTGCGGGCAAACCTATCAGCAGCCACAGGCTGGGTGCGTCCGCGCCCGTATGCGGCAGGGTAAAGCCCTTGCGGTTGTAAATGGTCAGGGCAATGTTGTACACGCCGCTGGTATCTGGGGTTACCGTTCCATAATTCGTGCCGTTGCGTTTGCACTCCCCGTTTACTGTCAATTCAAACTCGATGGCTTCGCCCAGCAGGGTGTAGCCCTCGGCGGTTTTGGTTTCGGTCAGGCGGTAGCTGCCGGGGGTCAGGGACGCAAAGCTGCATTTGCCTTGGTTCGTGCTATCGCTGCCCGTCACGCCGTTATAGGTTGTTTCAGCCGCGCCGCTATCGTTCAGCTTTTCCAGCTTGAACTCCACGCCGCCCAGCAGGGGAGTGGTTGTACCGTCTATGCCCATTTTGGTAAGGTTCAGGGCAAATTTCGGGTCGGTGCGCTTGTTGATCAGGGTGATTTTGCCATCGGCAAGGGGGTTCTGCGATGCGGTGTAGGTATATGTGCCAATCGTAACCGTACCTTCTGCCGTAAACGTGCCGTTTTGGGTTGCGCACTCCGCCACGCGGTACACATATTCGGGGTTGCCGGTGACGTTGACATCCGTCTTGTCCAGACGTTTAAACGTGTGCGTCCACGTTTTAGACATATAGTCGTATTTTAGCTCGACAGCGTCCATAGACGGCACGTCTTGCCACGCGCCGGTTGTGTCATTCACATGGCGGCGCTCCAGCTTGACCCAAATCGCATCCGGCAGTTTATCGGTCAGCTTGTTGCCGTTTGCATCCTGCCACTGCTTTTCCACCTCAATATCCATCAATTGGTGTGCCGTGTTGGTAAAGGTGGCGGTGACTTGTGCTTCGCCGGTAACCGTGCCGCGCACACCGTTGTCCACGTCGTACTTTGCGTCAGTGGCGTCGCAGGTTACGCTTTTCAGGCTGCCATCGGTGGGCGGTGTTTCAACTACCCGGAAGCGTGTGCCAACGGGGATGCCGGTAATTGTCCAGCTTTCGCCAACGGCAAGGTCTTTTGTCATTTTTTCGCCGTCCGCGCCGCTCAAGCCGATACCGCCAACGTTGCTGAAGGTGACGGTAAACGTGTAGCTGCCTGTCAGCGCCGTTGTTTCGTCGTTCGGCTGTTCCTTTTTAATTACCAGCGTACCGACCTTGACGGTGTTAATGAACTTGACCTTCAATTCGGGGAATTCTTCTTCCGGCGCGGCGTAACTGCGGAACACCAGCGTATTTGCGTCTGGCTTGCTGCCGTTGTAGTTGCTGCCTGTTGATGGTGTGTCCGCCGTTTCGGTTCTGCCGTCCTCCGGCTTTGTGCCGCCGCCTTGCAGCGGGGTGGTGGTTGTGCCGCTTACAGACGGACTTGTCCCCGCTGCGTTGACCAACGTCCCGTTCTCGTACACTTCCCAGCGGGTGTCGTACAAGGCGGTGTTTTCCGCCTCTTGCAGCGAGATATAACTACCACAGCGGAACTGGTCCGTAAAGGTCACGGTTTCGCCGTCTTGCAAATCAAACGTGCCATCGGTGTCCACCGCCTGCGTGCCGCTGCCCGCTACGCTGGACGTAAATATCGCGCCGCTGGCGGGCTTCAAGGTATTGCTTTCCGCCGAGTCATAGTCCGGGATATCCGCTTGCTCTACCGAGAAGCCCACCGTTTTGTTTGCCACGGGCTTGGCGGTAAAAACAAAATTGCGGAAGTAAACCGTGCGCTCGTAGTCATCGCCAATGAGGATTTTTGAGAGTTTGGTCAGGTCAAAGTCCGTGTCCTTTGGCATTTTGTTCAGCTGCAGCTTGACCGTGACCCACTTGTCGTTTTGCATCACAACGCTGCCGCTGAGCATGGTGTTCAGATAGGACTTTTGACTGTTGGCATCGCAGCCCATCTTCTTGCCGTTGTTGTCCACCAAGGTCAGATACAGGTAGTTGGTGGACAGAACGCCGTCACCCGGGTTGCCCACGGCGTAAACGTCAAAGGACAGATAGTCGCGGTTTTCGATGTTGAGCGGGTTTGTCAGCGTCATAGTGCCGTAGCGCAGGTTGCGGTGTGCGCTGCCTTTATCATACCCTTGGGCGTACCATTTTACGGTTTGACCAGTGTATGTTCCGCTTGTGTCGGGCGGATTATCGTCCTTTTCCATGGTTGTACTGTCAGTATCACTGCTGCTAGCGGAGAAAGCGCTGCCGACTGCCACGGGGTCGGGGGTGCTGTTGGTGATTGCTTTTGGGCCGTAATGCGTAGCCAAGTTTTGCAGGGTAAAGGTAAAGAGCTTTTGATTTTGGAATAAAGACTTGAACGCGGTGTTTACCTTGCTGAGATCGACCTGCTTTTCAACCTGCAATTTGTTATTGTCGGGGAAGTTGAACGCCACCGCCATGTTGGACTCCCACATACCGCGCTCCATATAGAACATAGTCAGGGTGTGGGTGGTGCGGTTTTTGTCTAATTGGATGGCTTTGCCTGTCGTCTTGGTGAACGTGACAGGGGTCTGGTTGAAGCAGACGGTTTTGGTGGTATCAGTCTGGTAGACCATGGTGTCGCTTGTGTCGGTGTTCTTGTTGGAACTGACGTAGGGGGTTACGGTGCTGTCCGCGCCAAATTCCAGCAGACCGGACGCTTTACCGTGCGCGCCGCCGACATCCAGCATCAACTCGCCGTCAATGTAGACCCACACGTCATCGTCGCCGGAGAAGAAGAACTTGATAGGAACTTCAATGTTCCTGCCGCTGGTGTCTTTTCCTACAACAACCTTGCCGTCCTCTGTAAGCGTAAAGTCAAATTGCAGCTTGGCGCCAAAGCCGTAGTTGTATTGGGATGCCCCGACTGTGCTGACTGTTTGGTTAAACGGGAAAAAGCCGTAGGTGCCATTGGTATTGTTTGGTGACGAAATGTTTTGTGATTTGCTGTCCGTGGTGGGGTTGCCGTCACCACCTTTGGGGGATTCCAGATAATACTTGCCGTCGGTTTGGTTCTGCTTCAAATACAGAGAGCTTTTGCTGCTGTCATAGTACCAATATTCGGCTTTGCTCTCCGGGTCGTTATCGTCCGGACTGTCCGGATTTTGCGCAAAAACGGCTTTTTGCTTGAGCGGGAAGGAAACATCCTCGTACACCTTGCCCAGCACGGTGTTAAAGGCGTTTTTGCCTTGCAGGAAGTCTTTGTCAAAGTGCGGGTCAACCGACGCATTTGTGTTGGAATTCTTGGTTCTTAACAGCGGCAGACCGTTTGCCGTACCGTCAGAGGTCTTGCTTTCCACAAGGCCTTGGAAGGTGCGATTGTAATCGGAGCTTCCATTACCATTATCATCCAAGGCCGAGTTATTCACGGCCATAAAGATATTGTAGTTGGAACTACCCTCAGCGCCCCAGCCGTATAGACCCATACCGGCGGCAACGGTTGCAAAGGGGTCGCCCCAGCCTGACTTTTGGAAATGCCCGGTATAAAGCGGGTATTTTACATTGCCGTTTGCAGTGTAAGCGCTGCTTAATGCGCGGTTGAACTGCTCAAAAGTGACGTACCCGCGCTGGGAAGATGTGGTCACCCACGAGTAAGTGTCGCGGTTCAGGCCATTCAGCTCGTAGTCGGTGTAGTAATCGTACAGGGTGCTGGTGATATACTTTGTATCTTTTTGTTGGGTAAAAGTGCCGCTGTTATCAATGTCCACAACGGTCGCGTTTTTGCCGCTTTCGGCATCGCGGACAGAGGCTTTCTCGCCCCAGTAGCCGTCACGGTTGACACCTTCGCCGCCCGTGTAGGCCGACGGGTCGCCGTCGTCGGCAAAGAAGCAGGGTTCTTGCAGGGCTGGGGGGATTTCTGCCGTGCTGTACTTTCTGGTCTTGTTGTCTTTTGCGGGGGCGTTTTGGTTATCCGTTGCGGAGAATTGCACCGCGGTGTAAGTGCCCTCAGGAATTGTGCAAGACCACAGCTTGCGGTCAGCGGCGGGGTCGGTGACTTCGTCCATTGTCACGGTTTTGACAGTGCTGCCGTCTGAACCCGTCAGGAAGCAGTACATGGGTTTGCCATCGTCCGGCATAGGACTTTGATGTATGTCGGGGTCGTTCGCATAACTGTACGAGGACAGCGTGGCATCAAAGTAAATGGTTTTGTTTGCCTTTAGCAAATCACTGCCCGCGCTTTGCCAAGAGAATGTGGAATCTGTGCCGTAGACAAAGCAATTGGCGGTTGTTAAGTTGAACGGCGTTGCGCCACCGTAGTTGTCTTTGCTGAAATTATACAGGGCGCTTTCGCCGCCGTCCCAAGTGAACTTTACAAACTGCGACTTATTGTCTGGGATCAGGATTTTCTGCGCGTAAAACTTGCCCGCTTCCACCGTGCCGATTGGCAGGCTGGCGGTTTTTACTGTTTTGGTCTTATCATTTTCATCTTGTTTATAAAATACTGCGGTTACGTTGGTAAGTGGAGCGCCGCTTGCATTTTTGAAGTAAAGCGGCATATCCTTGTAATAGTACTCCACGCGCGTCCATTGGGAGGCGTTGTAAGATGAACCCCGATTGTAATTTTTGTCCGTAGTATTTTTGTCTGTTCGAACAAACTTTTTACCGGCAAGTTGGTCAATCGCTGTCCAGTGAGTGGTGGCTCCGGTTTCACGATCACCATTGCCAAAGGCAAAGATTTCTTCCTGCCAGTTGCCGCCTACCCAATACTGGAAAATAACCCGATAAAACCCGTTATCCGGATAATCTGCGGAATTCAGTGTGACGCTGAATACTCTATGTTTTTCCCCATTGCTATCGGTTGTTTCTCCGGCATCCACCATATCCTTGTTCAAGTCGGCGGTACCTGCGTCAGTAGAGGCTACCTTTTGTGCATAAAAACGGATGGTACAGTTTTGACCGTTATATGTTGTATCGTATCTGCCGTCATCCTCAAAATAAATGGTTGTCGTAGCCGGGATAAAGCCCGTCGATACACTGGTGTCCGCTATCGTATCAGGTGTGTTCGCGTCATCGTTGTCAGGCGAATCATCCGCAGGCATAGTATCTTCTTCGTTGGGGTTGTCCCCGTCAGCAAAAAGAACATCTTGCTCTGTGTTGGTTTTTGCCGCCGTGGTTTCCTCTGCGTTGATGGCATGGTTTGGCGCGGCAGCCGTATCGGAAGTGTCCGCAGGGGTTTTGTTCGTCAAGGCTGGGTCGGCAGGGGCGGTGTCCGTATCGGCGGCGGGAGTCTGATTTTCTGCCGCTTCCTGGGTTTTGCCGTCATTGTTCGGAACCGCTGCTGCATTGTTTACCGTGTTTCCCGCTTCTGTTCCCGGCTCGTTCGCAGTGGGCGGGGTATCTCCTTCATCCGGAATCGTTTCCAAGTCGGATACAATAGGCTCTTGCGCAGGTTCTGCACCCTCGCTTGACGTGTCTGCGGCAGGAATGGTCGGAATCGTTTCCGAACCTGCGTCAAAAAATAAAGCCCCATCCTCAGCTGCATAAACCGGCAGAGCCATACAGATCAGCAGGCACAGGGCGACAAGCAGTGCCGCCGCACGGTGCAGGATAGAAAATGCTTTCGTCATTTGCTTCGACTCCTTTTCTATATATGTGTATATGTGTGTTCTCACGATATATCGGGGGAACGCGCGCCATTCGGCGCGATTTTATGCGCTGCGCACATCTGGCACGGAAACGGACTTTTTCCACAAGCTGAGCTGTATTTACAGTCTTTTTTGAGAATATAATCCGATGTGCAAACATTTGCGCTTGCGTCGGGAAAAGTAAGACACGGTATGTTTGTTGTGTGCCTTTTTATTTATAAGGAACAGTATAATACTTTGGGATGAAAATTTCAATACGGCTACATTCAAGCAAGTGATTTTTTGGCAGATTGCAAAATTTTGACTTGTCGAATTCGTCACAATGACAAGCGATTTCGGCAGCTATTATACACACCGCCCAGCACTTGTTAGAGTTTTGCTGATGTTTTTGCGCAACTGTTGCGCAAAAATCGCCACAAAAAAGCGTAAACACAACACAAATTCAACGGGAATGTCCGTGAGTTTGGTCGTGTGTGTGCTTGCGGTTTTATCCTTATCCGGAGCCCAAAAGGGCCGGGGTCAGCTTATGCGGCACACCAATGTTCAAGTTGAAGATGGAATCTTATATCTTCCCTGAGTATGCAGACTGTCAAAAAACTCTTGTAGGGGCGAGCATTGCTCGCCCGTGCCCGTTTGCCTGTGAAAAAACTTACCCGGAAAAGGCGTTGCTGCGCCAAGTTGACGGGCGACCAATGGCCGCCCCTAGATATTCAATAGACTACGAATGTGATTTTTTGACACGCCGGAGTATGAGCAGGAGCTGACAAGCAAGTTGCGGTGGCCGCATAAAAAGGCGCACGGCAAACACACCCGGGCAAGGACTGCGCTTGCCGGGAACAGCATGTGAGAGGTGTCCCTTGCGCTATAGGACATCCGGCAAAGGGGCGCACCTCGCCCCTGGCCGGAGCCTTTGGGGGCGGAAGACTTTACCCGCCAATGGCATCCTCGACCACGTCCAGCAGGTGGCAGGGGTCGAGCTGGGCGGCGGTGCAGCGGCGTGCGAGGGCCTCGACGAAGGCGCGGTCCAACGATACGTCGGAGATAAACTGTACGACCTGCTGGCGGCCGCGGAGGTCCCGCGCGGCCAGAATGCCGTAGGTAATGTAGGGCCCGAGCTCGGGCGCGGAGAGCTTTTGACAGACAACGCGATAGGTATACACGATTTTCACCCACTCCTGCTATGTTACATAACAAAATATATTGACAAAAAATGGTAACTGGGGTAAAATTATGGTAGTGTTAGTGTACTTATGGATGCCGCCCTTCACAATATAGCATATCCCGGTGTGCAAAGTACACAACCAGTGCCGGGAATTTTGGCGGCGCATTTTGCACCGCCGCTTTGCTGTTTTTCCGGCGGTGAATCGCGTTTTGAGGGGAGAGAAGATGTTATGTCCGCATATCGATGCCGTGTGGCAGAAGCAATGACCGCTGCGAGGGAGGCAGCGGGTGTTTCACAGCGGGAACTGGCAGACCGCCTGGGCCGGGATAAGCGCACGATCCAGAAATGGGAAAAGGGCGAGATGAAGATCGCGCTTGAGGATTTTCTGGCCGTCTTTGATGCACTAAAAGTGCAGGTGGAGCCGTACTCCAAATGGATTCGGCACCCAGAGCTTTTCCTCAATGGACTGTCGGACATCCTGCAATACTCCACCGATAAAAAGCGCAAGGCACTGGGGGATTTCTACCGCTGCCAGGCGTCGCCCATGGAGGTCGAGCAGGAATATTACTTTCTGTTTGCTGACCACGGCAGCGACTACCACGGTATGTACCAGCAGTGGATGGCCAACCTGCTGACACCGCTGCGGGATCGCCGCCGCATCTGTGCCCAGATTATTGAGAATTATAACGAGGCCCTTGCCACCGGGACCATCACCGACCCGGACGCGCCCCAGCCCAACATGGAGGTCCTGCAGGCCTGCTATGAGGCCATTGGCCAGAGCATCCAGAGCGGCGCCAACGGCTACACGATGCTGAGCCTTGATTTGAACCGCTGACAAAAGCATAAACCTGCCGCCCCCTGCGTACACTCTGCGCAGGGGGCTTTGTTATGGCTGCACTTCTACAAAGGATTCGGGCGCGGGCGGCATCGCTGCCGACATTCGACATACCGTTTCTGCTGATCTTGCTGCTGTTGTTGAGCTACGGGCTCATCATGCTGTTCTCCGCGGGGTACGCGGTGGCGCTCTACCGCCGCGGCGACGCCTACACCTACATCCGTCCGCAGCTGCTGTTTGCGGCGCTGGGCGTGCTGGCTATGTACGCGGCCAGCCTGGTGGACTACCACGTCTGGCACAGGCTGGCCTGGCCGATGCTGGGGATCTCGCTGCTTTTGCTTGCCATCGTGCTTTTCATGCCGGAGTACAACGGCTGCAAGCGGTGGATCGTGCTGCCGGGGCTGGGTACGCTGCAGCCCAGTGAAATCGCAAAATTCTCGATTGTGCTGGTGTTCTCGCATATCATCTCACTGAATCACGACAGGATGAAGTCGTTTTCCACAGGCGTTGTGCCGTTCGCGTTGATTCTGGGGGTCGTCACGGTGCTCATGCTGCTGGAGCCGCACCTGTCCGGCACGCTGCTGATCCTGTCCATCGGCGCGGTGCTGATGTTTGTGGGCGGCACGGGGCTGCACTGGTTCGGGCTGGCCGGGGGGCTGGGCGCGGCGGCCATTGCGGCGGCGGTCATTGCGCTGCCGGAGCTGGTGCCCTACGCCACGGACCGGCTCGCGTCGTG
>ONZW01001490.1_pt1 | contig 10342 bp, 10 predicted proteins | sample 1671071 | NCBI WGS metagenome assembly ONZW01 (sample SAMN06348119, study PRJEB24527) | human gut metagenome | biome: human gut; feature: ankylosing spondylitis patient; material: feces | host: Homo sapiens | place: China | collected 2015-10
TACCTGTGCACATCTGATTCCGCACTTATCTTCGATCTTACCAATGGATACACCTTCCCATTCACGTTCTACGATGAATGCTGTTAATCCTTTTGTCTTTAATTCTGGATTCGTAAGAGCAACTACCATATAGTAATCTGCTAATGGTCCATTTGTAATGAAGCATTTTAATCCATTCAGGATATATTCTTTTCCATTCCAGATCGCTGTTGTTTTACATCCTGCTGCATCAGAACCTGCATCTGGTTCTGTTAAACAAAATGATCCCATTTTCTTTCCAGACAGAACTTCTGGCAGATATTTTTTCTTCTGTTCTTCATTTCCATCATTGATCAGAGCGCCAGAGTATAATGAAGTACATACAGAATAAGCAATTCCTACAGATGAATTGATCTTGGAGATTTCTTCTAATGCTAATACATAGGATAAATAATCTCCTCCCTGACCACCATATTCTTTTGGAAATGGAAGTCCGACAAATCCCATTTCTCCCATTTTCTTATATGCTTCTTCCGGGAAACGTCCTGCTGCATCATCTTCAAGAACTGTTTCCTGTAATACAGTCTGAGCAAACTGTCTTGCACTCTGCTGAACTGCCTTCTGCTGTGGAGTTAATTCAAAATTCATAGTTTCATCCTTTCTGCATATTGCACATTTTATTTTCTACCTCGTATATTTGTAGTGTAGTCTATCCTTTCAGTGCAGAGTCAAGCAATATTCTTGATATTTTTTATGCAGATTGTACAAAAAAAAGACCAACTTTCCACTTACTGGATAGTTGATCTTTTTTCTCATTTAGCTATATTTGTCTTTTCGGACTCTATTTTTTCACATATTTTGATGTAACTTTCAGTCGTGCCATAGCACGTGACAATGCTGCCTGTGTATGATAGTACTGCAAACGGCTTTGTTTCTGTTTGAGTCGTTCTTCTGCTCTTGTTTTGGCTTCTCTTGCACGGATGATGTCGATGTCTTCTGGGCGTTCCACCGTATCTACCACGATGACTACGAAATCTCTGGTGACATCCGCGAATCCTTCACCAACAACACAAACTTTCCATTCCCCATCAACTTTAAAACGAAGCTCTCCTGCAACAACGGCTGTTACTGTATCTTCATGGTTTGCTAATACACCGTAAAGTCCGTCCACTGCTGGGAAAATGACGTGTTCACAAGCTCCGCTGTAGAACTTTTTGTCACTGGCAATGATCTCAAAATAAAAGGTTTCTGCCATTTACATCACCTCTTTTGCCTTTTCCTTTACATCATCAATTGTTCCGACCATCAAGAAGGCCTGTTCTGGATATTCATCCATTTCTCCATCTAAGATCGCTTTGAATCCTCGGATTGTTTCTTTGACAGGAACGTATTTACCAGGGATTCCTGTAAATGTTTCTGCTACGTTAAATGGCTGAGATAAGAATTTCTGAATCTTTCTTGCACGGTATACTGTGATCTTATCTTCTTCGTCTAATTCTTCCATACCAAGGATCGCGATGATATCCTGTAATTCTTTGTATCTCTGAAGTGCTTCTTCTACACGTCTTGCTACTTCATAGTGTTCTTCTCCAACGATGTCTGGCTCTAAGATACGAGAACTTGATTCTAGTGGGTCTACGGCTGGATAGATACCCTGTTCAGAAATAGCTCTTGATAATACAGTTGTTGCATCCAGATGAGCGAATGTTGTTGCTGGCGCTGGATCAGTTAAGTCATCGGCTGGCACATAGACTGCCTGTACGGATGTGATAGATCCGTTCTTTGTAGATGTAATACGTTCCTGTAGAGCACCTACTTCATTTGCCAATGTTGGCTGATAACCTACGGCTGATGGCATACGTCCTAACAGCGCTGATACCTCTGATCCTGCCTGTACATAACGGAAAATGTTATCGATGAATAATAACACATTCTGTTTTTCCTGATCACGGAAATATTCTGCCATTGTAAGTCCTGTCTGGGCAACTCTCATACGAGATCCAGGTGGCTCATTCATCTGTCCAAACACTAAGGCTGTATTTTTGATAACTCCGGATTCTGTCATTTCATTCCAGAGGTCATTTCCTTCTCTTGAACGTTCTCCTACACCTGTGAAGATGGAATATCCACCATGTTCTGTTGCGATATTATGAATCAGTTCCTGAATTAAGACTGTCTTACCAACTCCGGCACCACCGAACAGACCGATCTTACCACCTTTTGCATATGGAGCTAAAAGGTCGATGACTTTAATACCTGTCTCAAACATTTCTACAACAGGGCTCTGGTCTTCAAATTTAGGTGGTTCACGATGAATCGCCCATTTTTCTTCTGATTCTACAGGTTCTCCTTTATCAATTGCTTCTCCAAGTACGTTAAACATACGTCCTAATGTCTGTTTTCCAACTGGAACTTTGATTGGTCCACCAGTTGCTGTGACTTCCATTCCTTTGTGAAGTCCTTCACTGGCTGCTAACAGGATACAGCGTACAGTACGATTTCCCATATGCTGTTCCACTTCCATAACAACTTCTTTTCCTTTATTAACAACGGTCAAGGCGTCATGAATCAAAGGGAGCTGTTCAGTTTCAAATTCTACGTCGATTACTGGACCAAGAATCTGTACGATTTTTCCTTTTTCCATTTTATTTCCCTTCCTTCACTGTTACTCTTTCTTTAATGATTTAGCTCCGGCACACACCTCAGTGATCTCCTGAGTGATCGCTGCCTGACGAGCACGGTTATACATAAGTCCCAGTGATCTTATCATTTCTCTCGCACTCTTGCTTGCACCTTCCATCGCCATCATTCTGGCGTTTAATTCACTGGAAAATGATTCTACCATCGCACCATAGACAAGTCCTTTGATATAGTTTGGTGCCAGGCGGTCAAGCACCGCCTTTACGGATGGCTGAAATTCTGTCATATGTGATCTCTTTCCTTTTCCTGCAAACTCATACTGATCTGGGTTTAATGGTAACACACGGATCATCTTTGGTTCTGAGGTAATGGATGTGACCATCTTAGTATAAATGATATAGACTTCGTCAAGTTCTCCTGATACATATTCCTCGATCATTTTTTCTGCAATTCTTCTTGCTCTGTAAATCGTAGGATCCTGTGTTGTATAGAAGAAATCCTCGTCCATCTGGGCTGCATTTCTTCGTCCGAAATAATTACGTCCCATATATCCGATCACGAACAGTTTATCATCTTCATTAATATTCTCTTCTGCCATTTTTGTAATGTTATGATTATAGGCCCCGGCAAGTCCACGGTCTGCAGTCATCACAAGATATCCTTTTTTTGGATGTTCTTTCTTTCTTTTGTTTAAGAAAATGTGCTGAAGATCTGGCGTATGTGCCATGATATCAAGCAGAGATGCCTGAAGCATTTCAAAGTATGGAGTTGTGGCATCTAACTGCTTTCTTGCTTTCTTTAATTTGGAAGATGAGATCAGATACATCGCATTTGTGATCTTTAATGTATCTTCGATACTGTTCATCCTTATTTTAATTTCTCTGATATTTGCCATAGTGATCACCTACTTTAAATAGGCTTCTATCGCCTCTTGGATCTCTTTTGCAATGTCATCTGTTAAGACTTTGCCTTCGTCGATCTTCTTCACTGTCTCTGGATATTTCTGTTCAAAGAATGCTGTCATTTCTTCTGTCTCTGCCTTTAATTCTTTGACTGGAATATCATTTAACATCTTATGACCTGCTGCAAACAGAAGTAAGATCTGTTTATGTAATGCCATTGGATGGTACAGTGGCTGTTTTAACAGTTCGATCAGATGAGATCCATAATTTAATGTTGCTTTTGTTCCATCGTCAAGGTCTGAACTAAACTGTGTAAATACCTCAAGTTCTCGATACTGAGCTAAGTCAATACGAAGGTTTCCAGCTACTTTCTTCATGATCTTTGTCTGTGCTGCTCCACCTACACGGGATACAGAAAGTCCAACATTGACCGCTGGTCTTACACCGGAGAAGAATAACTCACTTTCAAGGAAAATCTGTCCGTCTGTGATAGAGATTACGTTTGTAGGAATGTACGCGGATACGTCTCCTGCCTGTGTTTCGATGATCGGTAATGCTGTGATAGATCCACCACCAAGTTCATCGCTTAATCGGCAAGAACGTTCTAGTAATCTTGAATGTAAGTAGAATACATCTCCAGGGTAAGCTTCACGTCCAGGTGGACGATCCAGCAGTAAGGAAATTGCACGATAAGCAACGGCGTGCTTAGACAGATCATCATATACGATCAAAACGTCTTTTCCCTGATGCATAAAATGCTCTGCGATCGCTGTTCCTGCATATGGTGCAATGTACTGTAAAGATGCAAGGTCACTTGCAGATGCGGATACTACGATAGAGTAATCCATAGCACCATGTTTACTTAATGTTGTTACGATCTGTGATACTGTTGATGCTTTCTGTCCGATCGCTACATAAATACAGATAACATCCTGTCCTTTTTGATTTAAGATCGTATCAACTGCGATCGATGTTTTACCTGTCTGACGGTCACCGATGATCAGCTCACGCTGTCCACGTCCGATTGGGAACATAGAGTCGATCGCTAAGATACCTGTCTGTAATGGCTGGTCAACAGATTTTCTGTCGATAACTCCTGCTGCCTCATGTTCGATTGGTCTTCTCTCGTCAGTTTTAATCTCACCTTTTCCATCGATTGGTTCTCCGATCGCGTTAACGACACGTCCGATCATAGCATCTCCAACCGGGATATCTGCCTGTACACCGGTTCTTGCTACTTTAGATCCTTCCATTAATCCATGATCGGAACCAAGTAAAACACAACCGATACAGTTTCTTTCAACATTCAGTACAAGTCCGTGGACACCTGTTTCAAAAATAACAAGTTCTCCATACATTGCCTGGTCCATTCCATAGACTGTTGCAATACCGTCTGCGATCTGAATGATTCTTCCTTCTTCTTTGACCTCAGTTTTCTGGTCATAGTTTTCAATTTGATCTTTTAATACAGAAACGACTGTTTCTGGATTGATACTGCTCACCTGATCCTCACCTCCATGTAAGTTTCTGCTGTAATTTTCTCATTTTTCCACTCAGGCTGTTATCATAAACGTGGTCTCCAACTTTCAGTACAAAACCACCGATCAAGTCTTTCTCTTCTTTTAAAGTAAGCTCTACCTTGTCCGCCTGATATTGTTTCATAAGATACTGTTTGATTCGCTCAAGCTGTTCGTCTTTTGGCATTGTCACATAGTCAAACTCTGCCTTGATGATCTTATCTGTCTTGCGTTTTAGTTCATCATAATACTCAACTGCCTCGTCAAAACAAGCGATATCATCATTATCACATACAACTTTTAAGAAACTTTTTATATCATCAGAAAACAACTTTTCCACCACATTTTCTTTTTCTTTCTTTGTGATCGTTGGATTCTCTAATGCACTTAAAAGTTCTTCATTTTCATGAAGCATGTCCTGTGCTTTTTGCAAACTTTCTTTTTTGATTCCAAGTTCAAACAATACCTGTCCATACGTCATGGAAATTCTCTTCATATGCTAGACACCTGCCTCTTTCAGGAAATCATCCAAAAGCTTTTCGTTGCCTTTGTCGTTTGCTTCTTTTTCCACAACTTTCGAAGCTGCCATAAGTGCGATACCTGCGATCTCTGTCTGAAGACCTGCGATCGTCTTTTGTTTCTCAGCTTCAATATCTTTACGGGCATTTTCTTTCATAAGAGCAATCTCTTCTTTTGTCTGATCCATCTTATTCTGGTATTCATTCTTGGCTCTTGCTCTTGCGTCAGAAACGATCTGTCCTGCCTCATCCTTTGCCTGTGCAAGGTTTTTCTCATATTCCTGCTTGATCTCTTCTGCTTCAGCTTTTGTCTGTGCTGCATCATCTAAGTCACTTGAGATCATTTTTTTTCTTTTCTCCATGACCTCACTGACTGGACCAAATAAGAATTTTCTAAGCAACAGATAAAATACGACAATGTTGACGATCGGCCAGATAATGCCCCAGTCTAATTTCAGAAACATATCTTCCGCCTCCTACTTCTATTTCATTACGATTAACAGAATCGCAACAACCAATCCATAAATTGATGTAGCTTCGGCTAATGCACAACCAAGTAATAATGTTTTATTGATATTTCCAGCTTCTTCTGGCTGTCTTGCGATTGCTCCAAGTGCTCCATTTGTTGCAACACCGATACCAATACCTGCTCCTAAACCTGTTAATACTGCAATTCCTGCTCCAATAGCTGCTAATCCCATAGTTCTAATCTCCTTTTAAATAAAAATTAAATTTGTGTATCTGTCATGATACGTCTTACTCAATTGATTCACTGATAAACAGTGATGTTAACAATACAAATACATATGCCTGCAACAACCCATCGAAAAAGTCGAAGTAACAACTAAATGGTAATGGCACGATTGCTGGTGCGATATGTGTGATCAATTCCATCAAAACGAATGCTCCTAAGACATTTCCAAAAAGTCGCATACACAGTGATAACGGTCTTGTAAATAATTCAAGGATGTTAATGGCCGCCATCATTGGCATAGGTTCCACATAACTGTGTATATATCCCTTCAATCCTTTCTCGTGGATTCCGGAATATATGATCAAAAACAAACTGATGATCGCTAATCCTGCGGTAACATTCAGATCTTTCGTTGGCGGTTTCGCTCTGAAAAATCCCGAAATATTTGCACAGCCAAGATAAATCAGAATTGTTCCAAGAAACGGTATGTAACGTTTCCCTTTTTCGCCGACCAGACCACCGATGAAGTTATAGATGAAACCAACTAAGGCTTCCACATAAACTTGCGGTCCTTCTGGTATGACTTTCAGGTTCCGTACGAATATGATGCAGAGCAACACTACGATCGCCATGATCACCCATGTTGTTACGGCTGACTGTGGTACTGGAATACCTCCGCCAATGGGGATCGTAAAGCTTGTCTTAAGTGACAACTCTTCCATCAGATAATCTCCCAATGAACCCATTTTCTCCTCACCTTCTTTAATTTTAATTTTTTGCAGAGATTCAAGGGTTTAATTCCTGCAAAAGTAAAAGAGTGCTTACACAATACATCGTAAACACCCTTGTTCTGAAAGCTATTTTATGCCTCAAATTTTTATTTGTCAATTCTTTTTCCGTTAAGATTGTGTTTGTTTTTTGTTTAATACTTACAAAGAACCACTTCTGAATTTAGTAAAAAGCACCAAAACATAAGTGTTTTCAGTGTATACAAATGAACATTGGTCAGTTTTTTTCGTGTTAAGATCTGATAATTTTTTTCTGCTTCTTAACTGAATCTTAACTGTTTTTTATCATCTTCAAAGTGATTTTGTATACAAAAAAAGACATGCAAACTGTTGATCACTTCTAAAAAACTGTCTGCATATCTTCTTTATTCATATGGCTTATATCTTATTTTTATATAACTTTGATTTTCTCTTCTATTCTTCGATCATATTGATACGACGAATGTGTCTCTCATCATTTGAGAATTCTGTCTCAAGGAATGTATCAACGATATCAAGTGCTAAACCTTCTCCAACAACACGTGCTCCCATTGCAAGAATGTTTGCATCATTATGTTCTCTTGTTGCATGTGCGCTGAATGTGTCACTGCAAAGTGCTGCACGGATTCCTTTGATCTTATTCGCTGTAATAGAGATTCCGATTCCTGTTCCACAGATTAAGATTCCCTGTTTTACTTCTCCGTCTTTGACTGCATTCGCTACTGCTTTTGCATAAACTGGATAATCGCAGGATTCTTCTGAATAACATCCATAATCTTTCACTGCATATCCTTTTTCTTCCAGGTGTTTGATAACTGCCTGTTTTAATGCATATCCACCGTGATCACTACCAATACCTATCATTTTGTTTCCTCCTAGTCTTTCTTGCCATATTTTCTTAACTAAACGGGCGATTTGTTCAAAACAGCGCTCGTAGTCGTCATCTTCCATGCCGTATGGGTCAATGATCGCACCTTCCACTCTGGCATATTCGTTCAATGTCGCGATCTCTTTGTATCCATGATATTCTTCTAAAATCTTATCTTTCTGCTCTTCTGTCATGGTTAAGATCAGATCGCTTTCTTCTACTTCTTCCTGCGTAAGCTGCGCCGACCGAAAATCAAGACTTTCAATCCCGCACGTCTTTATTACCATGTCTGCTGCTTTGACATGGACAGGTTCTGGAAATAATACGACCAACCCTCTTGAGATCACTTCAACATTCTTCTGATCTGCATCCAAAAGATACTGGCGAAGGATCGACTCTGCAATAAAGCTTCGGCACGTATTATTCGTACTCACCATTATTATCTTCTTCAAAATATTCTCCTTTTTAAATACGGAGGATTTCATGTCCTGCTGCTTTTACCATACGGTTCATGATCGCCTCACTTAAGGGTTCACCTTCAAATCCTTCGGAATAGATCATATCAACATCCTTATGGTCAAATTCTCTTAATACATCATATAAATTTGCTGTTACTGTCTCGAGATGTGCTCTCTGTCCTACAGAAACAACTTCATCTGCCTGATAGAGGTCTTTTGTCTCGTCCGATGCAATGATTCCTATCTTCTTACCCTGTTCCTTTTGTTCTTTCGCAAGCTGATTGATATAATCAACGACTTTCTCCTGATCATCGCCTAATACAAGCACCATCTCCGCCTTTGGTGCATAGTGTTTGTACTTCATTCCAGGTGCTCTTGGAATTCCGTGATCGCTTGCTTTTAAAGATGTATTCATCAATACTTCACACCCAAGAAATTCTTCCATGGACTCCTTTGTGATCCATCCTGGTCTTAGGATCACTGGAACTATCTCTGTAAAATCAATGATCGTTGATTCTACACCTACCATAACAGCTCCCCCATCTAAGATCATCGGAATCTTTCCATGAAGATCTTCCATGACATGTTCTGCTTTTGTCGGACTTGGACGCCCAGATGTATTCGCACTTGGTGCTGCGATCGGCACTCCTGATCTTCTGATCAGCTCTAATGCAACTGGATGATCCGGCATACGGATCGCTACTGTATCAAGTCCGCCTGTCACACAATCTGGTACCTGATCCGCTTTCTGCAAGATCACCGTCATAGGTCCCGGCCAGAAATGTTCCATCGCACGTCTTGCATTGTCTGGAATCTCTTTGACCAGAGATTCTACCATCTGCATATCACATACGTGAAGGATCAATGGATTATCAGAAGGTCTTCCCTTCGCTGCATAGATCTTCTTTGCCGCATCAGGAAGTAATCCATTCCCTCCAAGACCATAGACTGTCTCTGTTGGAAATGCAACAAGTTCGCCTGCTTTGATCAGCTCTCCTGCTTCTTCCATGTCCTTTTTGCAATCTTCCATATTATTAATTTTTACAAGTCTTGTTTCCATATTAAACTCTCCTGACTTTTAATCTTTCTTCAATGATTAAATGTAGTCATTTGGATTTATTATAACATTAAATATGGAAAAAATAAAGTATTGCACAATTGAGACTTCGCAATTTATACTTTTGACACTTACATCATATAATAAAAAGAAAAAGGATGTTCTTCCTATGAATCAACAACATCGTTTCATCTTCTGGGGTGTTCTTCTGACCGTCGTTTTATTATCTGTTTCTTCTATTACATTCCCTATCTTTGTTGCACAGACTGTCAAGAATCAAAATGTGATCTGTATCGATGCCGGACATGGCGGTTCTGATCCTGGGAAGGTTGGAAATTCGAATATTTTAGAAAAGGATATCAATCTTTCTCTTGCATTAAAGCTTCAAAAACTTCTAGAAAAGAAAAATTATAAAGTATATATGACAAGAAATGGGGACTATAATCTTGCGGATTCGAAAGAAAATGAGAAACGAAGTGATCTATCCAATCGAAAGCAGCTCATTTTTGAGAATGATCCTATGGCAGTGATCAGCATTCATCAGAATAGTTATCCAAGCAGTGACGTCCATGGAGCTCAGGTTTTCTATCCGCAAGGGTCTGAAAAATCAAAGCAGTTAGCGGATCATATCCAGTCTGCTTTGATCAAGGGGCTTGATCCGAACAATCACAGGGAGGCAAAGGCAAATGCTGAGTATTATCTGTTTCGGGATAATCCTTATCCGATCGTTATCGTGGAATGTGGTTTTTTATCTAATCCTGAGGAATTGAAAGCTCTTCAGGATGATGGGTATCAGAAAAAAGCTGTTCAATGTATCTTAGATGGCATTGAAAGCTATCTAGCAGATATATAATAATGAGCTGGGAAATTAATCTCCCAGCTCTGCTATACTCTTTGCATATTATTCTTTGATTTTCTGATATTCTATGGCGTAGATCTCTC